>ERZ840517.110-NODE-110-length-113050-cov-7.166671_pt1 | contig 113050 bp, 132 predicted proteins | sample MGYA00519876_ERZ840517 | MGnify/ENA primary metagenome ERZ840517 (study PRJEB31850, sample SAMEA3708882) | human gut metagenome | biome: human gut; feature: human-associated habitat; material: faeces | place: China | collected 2014 ... | reverse complement strand
TAATAGAAGAATAATAATTGTTATTACTAGTGCTATTAATGTTATTCCTCGTGATTTTTCTTTATTATTTTTCATTATTTTTTCTCCTGTCTTTTAATGTTTTCGTTTTTATTCCCAAAACATTGGGACAGAATTTATAACCCTTGTCCGCAGATGGCTACGCCACGACTGCCACCTGTTCCAACCATAGTACTTGTAGGAACATTACCATTAAAACTAAATAAACCGCCTTTACCTCTAACAAAATAATAGAATGTATTATTAATCCATCCACTAGGTGCTGAATGCCATCCCGCACATCCTTGGTTTGTAGTTGTCACATTTCCTAATGCATCTCCTACTTTAGCAGAATTTTTATCATTTGTATACACATCATAATATCTTGAATTTACTCCTCCGAAACTTGTTTGAAGTCCTCCTGCTACCCATTCCCAATTTGTTCCTGAAAAGTATACCCCTGTCTTATTTCCTGTTGTTGTTTTTTCGTCACTATCTTGTAACTTTTTTGGGTTTCCATATCCTGATGCTGATAATATTGCTATTGCCCCATATTCTGTACTTTTCATCATATGTACATCGATTCCATTGCTATCGCTTGATGATGTTAAATCTTCATTTAATGTTTCACTTAATCCCATTGCTTCACCTGTTTTTTCCATATTTCTTATATTTGACATCCAATTTGTTGGTAAATCAATTTTTTTATAATGAGTATTTGGATTTGCCTGTAATGATGCCTTTACATTACCTACTGGTAGCAATACCATAACAACTAACACTACTACCAATGAAATTAATTTTAATTTTGTTTTTTCTCTCATCTTTCTTCCTCCTTAAATTTTTATTTATATTTTAAAATTTAATAACAAATTTATTTTGATAAGCTTTTTTATATTAAAAAAATATTCAAACTTATCTCTTTACATTATACATAATTATTTATGTATTTACAATATTTTTGATGTATTTAAACAAAATGTAATATACTTGTAATATTTTTGTAACATATCATTTTATATAAAAAATTTTAAATCAATTGAAAAAAAACATATCAATAATAAAAAACAAAAATAATAGAACATTCCAAAAATTTTTAGAATATTCTATCATTTTTAATTTTTAACTTTTTTAGATGAGTTTAATCACCCTCTACGAAAGTTTTTCCATTTTTTTAATTCCGGATCTTTATAAAACCGCTTCTTTTCCATTTGATTATGTGTTTCAGACTTTTTTGATATATCTCGAAACACAACTAATTTCCAGATTGTAGTAATAATCCAGCAGTTTTTGATTTGTTTTACCTGTTGCCTTATCCACCGAATCAATTTCATGGTCATACCTCCTATAATTAAGACTTATTTAAGTTTGCCCCAATATAATATCATATCTTTTTAGTTTTAACAATATTTTTATTTAATCTTATTTTCAACTTCATCTTTTATTCTTGCTACAAATGCATCAGCATCCATAGTTTCATTTTCTGCACTTTCTCTTGAACGAACAGAAACTGTATTTTCTTCAACTTCTTTTGCTCCAACAACTAACATATATGGAACTTTTTCAAGTTGAGCTTCACGGATTTTATATCCAACTTTTTCATTTCTATCGTCTAAAACTACACGAATTCCAGCTTTGTGTAATTTTTCTTCAATTGATTTAGCATAATCATGTTGTGCATCTGTAATTGGTAATATTTTTACTTGTGTTGGTGAAAGCCATAATGGGAATGCACCTTTTGTTTCTTCAATTAAGAAGCACATAAATCTATCAAATGTTCCTAAAATTGCTCTGTGGATAACAACTGGTCTATGTTTTTCTCCATCTTCCCCAATATATTCTAGCTTAAATCTCTCTGGTAATAAGAAGTCTAATTGGCAGGTTGATACTGTTACATCATGTCCAACTGCTGATTTTAATTGAACATCTAGTTTTGGTCCATAGAATGCAGCTTCTCCTTCTGCTTCATAGAAGTTTATTCCTAATTCAGTCAAGATTTCTCTTAATTGTCCTTCTGCTTTTTCCCACATTTCATCATCATCAAAATATTTGTGTGTATCTTTTTTATCTCTTAATGATAATCTAAATTCATAATCTTTAAATCCAAAATCTTTGTAAACTGATAATATCAATTGTACAACTTTTCCAACTTCTTCTTTAATTTGGTCTGGTCTTACAAAAAGGTGAGCATCATTTTGACACATTTCACGAACTCTCTCTAAACCGCAAACACTTCCACTGTCTTCATATCTAAAATCATGTGCTAATTCACCAATTCTGATTGGTAAATCTCTGTATGAATGCATTTTATTTTTATATATCAACATATGATGTGGGCAGTTCATTGGTCTTAATACCATTTCTTCATTATCCATTTTCATAACAGGGAACATATCTTCTTTGTAGTGGTCCCAGTGTCCTGAAACTTTGTATAATTCTGTATTTGCAAGTGATGGTGTATATACATGTTGATATCCCATTTCAACTTCTTTATCTTGAATATATCTTTCCAATAGTCTTCTTACTGTTGCACCATTTGGTAAATACATTGGAAGTCCTGAACCTACTAATGGGCTTGTCATAAATAATTCTAGGTCTTTTCCTATTTTTCTATGGTCACGTTGTCTTGCTTCTTCTAGTTTTTGCATATATTCATCAACTTGGCTTGCTTTTGGGAATGATATAGCATAAATTCTTTGTAACATTTTATTATGCTCGTCACCTCTCCAATAAGCTCCAGATGATGATAATATTTTAACAGCTTTTACTTTTCCTGTTTTCATTAAATGTGGTCCAGCACATAAATCTGTAAAATCACCTTGTTTGTAGAAACTAATTTCTTCCCCATCTGCTAAATCATTTATTAATTCTTGTTTATATGGTTGTCCTTCCATTAATTTTAAAGCTTCTTGTTTTGGTAAAGAAAATCTTTCTATTTCAATATCTTCTTTAATTATTTTTTTCATTTCAGCTTCTATTTTTGCTTTGTCCTCATCTGTAAATGGTTTTTCTACATCAAAATCATAGTAGAATCCATTTTCAATACTTGGTCCTATTGCAAATTTTACGTTTGGAAATAATCTTTGTACTGCTTGTGCCATTATGTGTGATGTTGTATGCCAATATGCTTTTTTACCGTCTAAACTGCTGTCAAATGTTTCTATATTTAGGTGGCAGTCTTCTTGTAATTCATATCTTAGGTCTTTTACTTCTCCATTTACTATTCCGCAAGTTGCTACTCTTGCTAATCCTTCACTTATTTGTTTTGCTACTTCATATATTGTGCTTCCTTGTTCAACTTCCTTTATTGAACCATCTTTTAATGTTAATTTAATCATTTTTATTCCTCCATTCTAAATTTTTGTCCGTTTGGGGACGGTTCTTTTTGGGACATTTTGGTAAAAAATTACATTTGCTGTATTTATTCTGCCTCTAGCTTTTCATTGTATATATCATTTCAATACAATGTCCAAAAAAGAACCGTCCCCAAATGGACATTATAACCGCAAAAAAACTCCCATAGATTTTTACATCTATAGGAGTGCTTTTATTACACGGTTCCATCCTAATTTTTACTTAATTAATAGATTATAACGCATCTTACACGTTTGGCTTATTCACCAAAAACTTAAAGAGTTAGTTTTTCAAATATGTTTTCTTGAACTTGCTTTCAGCCACGGCTAGTTCTCTCTTTTCAGTAACCTTTATTTTACTTTTTCTCTTACTTGTTTTTTCTTATTATATTTTTATTTTAATACCTTTTTACATAAAAGTCAATTATTTTTTTGATTTTTTATTCATTTCGTGTTATAATTTAATTATCAATTACTCAAGGAGGAATGACATATGCAGAAAATGATTGATGGGGTTACAGTAGACCTTTCAAAAATGACTTTAGAGGAATTAGAAAACTCACGGAATATTACTCGAGATAGAATCTCTAAAACTAGTTTAGATGATAAACAAAATTTGGCTATTTTGAGTCACATCCTTTTAATTTTTAATCACCGCATTTTGATGAAAAAGTTGATTGAACATAAATATTCCGGACTTTCTGATTAAAAAGTCAGTAATGCTCCCAATTTTTTGGGAGCATTACTTTTATAAAATTTATGGAGCGAACGTCGTAGTTATCTACAACTTTTTTCTATCATAACGATTGATACAAATATCAATCAATTTATTAAAGTATATCATAATTTTTATAAATTGCAATAGTTATATTAAATCAATTATATATTTTCAAAAGTAAAACACGAGCTCAACAATAGTAGAGCTCGTGTTTTATTTTTGAAAATACAGTTTTACGTATTACAGAGTTACATAGATTTGGTCAACTGTAACTGTTCTATCGTAGAAAGATCCTCTATCATAATAATGAATAAGAGTCTTTCCGTTAGAATCATTTATACAGTAACCATAATCATCCCGAACGATAGAAATGTTCTCAGGTAGAATAACACTGTAATAATAGTTGTCTGCTTCCTGTAATACCTGAATGCCAATCTTTTTATAGATTTCAAGCAGATATTTTTCCTTATCATACTTTTTAGAGTATTCAATGGGAACTCTACAATCATAATGAATAGGAAGCTTAGACTGACGGTCTGTTGCTGTATTCATAACAGCAGTGCCAAAGTCAATTGCAGAATCATTTTCCATACCTAACAATGCTCCTGCTAAGGTCATCATACCAGCTAACTCGGTTGCATCATTCTTAGGTTCAGTGGTAGAATTCTTTTTACGAAGATATCTCTTGTAATGGTCTTTGAAACCATATTCATATTCAGGAGAATCTTTATCATACATAGATAAAAAGAATTCAACTCTTTCATCGTTGAGGGGAATATCTCCAATTCGATACCCATCGTTTATTATAGCAGCCTGCCAGAACTTCACATTGCCTCTTTCCGCCATAGGTGCTTCTCTTTCAAGAGCAACCTCACTGAAACACTGAATATTTTCAGTACTGTCATTCAACAAGTCAACAAGGAAGTTGGTTGTTAAGATACTTTCAGGAATATCTTCCATTACTGGTGTGCCATTTTCAAGACAAAGAGCAAAGTAGAATTCTGGTGTTCGATATTCTTCAGGTGTAATATCTAAGAACTTGTTTTCTCCATGTCTCTTTTCGGCAAAGCATCTAGCACCAAGCGTATACAGCTCCTGTGTTAAAATTTCAGGTTTTCTTCTATATACAGAATAAAACCAGTCATCACAATCACCACGTCTGTCTACATAGCGCATATTAACAGATCTAAACATAGCACATGCTACCATCTCCTCATCGATGAACTCAAGTGGCATATACTCAAAATCATTAAGCTGGAACTCCAGACCATAATAATCTGTTGCAATATGGTCTTTAAAAAACTGCTTGTCAAACTTTGACGAATGTTCTTTGACATATTCAACGATATCCTCGTATTCACCTGATAATGCGTGTAGGAAAAATTCTCTTGTACGATATTCATCAGGAATATCTCTGAATTTAATTTTTCCATAGCTATTGGCATATACGTAGTGACCAGGTGTCAAATTGTCAGGGATACATTGAACATTATCCCAGCAATAAATTGGCATATCATCTTTGATGCCCTGTGAATAACCTTTTTGCTCGAACATTTCCTCAAGTCTCTTGTATGCCTGTAATTCTGTGATTTTCATGTTTTTGTCCTCCTTATTTATTTTTTAATGTTTACATGAAATTACGTAGCTTGGAGGACATAGCGCCCTCCAAATTTTGGTAAGGGCTACTTATATGAAAAGTCCTATACCTTATTATACTATATTTTACATAATATTGCAAATTCTACAGGCTATTAATAGTGTATGATATTTGCAATTCCATTTTGTATGTGATAAACTTGACATTGTATCATATGTAGTACTTTCTTCTTTAGTTTTCTTACTGAATATACTATTCATGATACGCAACTCCTTTCATTTATTTTATCATTTATGCGTCGAAACATATTGATATTATAACATGAAAGGAGTTGCTTTGCTACAAAGCTAACGCCTATTATACTACCGGCACAGCCGGAAGTTTATTTAACAATGAAACATAAATATAACTCATATTATCTTTATGCTTCGTAAAAATTATTATTTTATCGGATTATTTTCCGAAACTTCTTGACACTAATCAATTTATATATTTTTCAAATATTCTTCTAACTCTGATAATTTAATCTTTTTAGTCAAATTTGAAATATACACATCATTTGAATAGTTAAAAACTAAAATAGTAATATTTTTAATAATCACTCTATGTGGCTCAATATATGTAAGATTAGTTTTATCTAATTTTCTAATACTACCATTGATAAAAGTAGGAGTAACTTTTGAAAACTCACATATAAATTCAAGTCGTTGTTTTAGACATTCCTCAAATTCTAGTTCTTGCTTAATTATCTTCATATCAAGCACCATCCTTTCTATATAGAATTAGGATGATTTTTTGCAAAAGAAAAAATCAACCATTTTACTGATTGATTTTCATATCTATCTGTTCTATTAGTTCGAACAGATACGTCATTGGAGCTTACAGCCATTTTACAATACTTTCTATAAATTTTCAAATATAGTACACAACCATATACTTAGTGTTTTCAATAAATTCAACTTTTGATAAATCTATGATATATTTATAAAACTTTTTCTATTGCATTATTTATTGCATTACTTTAACATTTGATTTACAATATTAATTCTAATCAAATTTGCAACTTTATTAAAAGTTTTATTAAATATCTTTGCTATAATTTTTTCTTTCCAATTTAATTCTTTTGTTACTTCATCTAATATTATTTCTTTTGTGTTTTTCATAAACAATCCCTTCCTTTGCAAATATTTTTTGTTATTTGCAGCAAAGAGGTTATATTTCTTATCTATTATATCCTTTCCATCATTTTTTGTAAATATTTTTCTTTGATTTTCGTTTACTATTTCATTTTTTACTACATCTTTCATAGCTTAAACCTTCTTTCATATAAAAATTTGACATTTCATACTTTAGAAGTTATACTGTATATGTACTTATTTTTAAGTATGAAATTTTTATGGTTGGAAGAAGATAGTTGACGGCAATCTCTTATCTTCTTCTTTCTTATTTTATATGAATGAAAAATAATGTCAAGTTTTCCAATCTCGTTTTCGACAAAAAAGTCCGCAAAGTCAGTAACTGTGCGGAAAAATTTTTTTGATTTTTTTATATTTTTATATTTCCATGTTTAATTCTCTTAAAATTTTTGTTCTTAAATAATTCCAATTAAGTTTTGAAATATATTGCATGGATGTGCTGCTCAATAAATATTTTTCTTTTGCGATTTGATTCCACTCTTGTATTGACGGAAATCTTTCTAATTGTTGCGTAGTCGTTTTCATTGCTCTATAAGACTGCTCATAATATAGTTTCATTTCGCTGTCGGCAGGATATTCTATTTGTTGTATATTATTGTAATATTCATTTATTAATATATCCATCTCGTCGCTTATTTTTCTAGTTTCGTCTGAATCTAAGCCATTTTTCTTTATACTTTTATGCAATTTATTTCTTAAACTTCTGATTCTTTTTATACTATCTTGTGCCATTTTTCCCTCGCTTTTCTTAAAAAATTGAAGTGTTTATTTGACTTTATTGTAAACTTTTCTTTTAAAAATTCAAACTCACTTTTACTTTGTGCTTGTAACAACATTAATGTAATTTCATCTATTTCATGACAACATATAGTAAATGCACTAAATAAGCAATTTTCATGTGCGTACTCGTCCCATTCTTTTCTTGACACATTTGGATTTTCGTTTATATATTTTATAAATTCTTTTTTACTTTTTTCATAATAATTAATCATGTTTATATTATATACATTCTTAAAAAAATTATACACAAAAAGAAAAAGCCCCATTTCTGGGACTAATTATGCTTCTTTTAAAATTGCTCTCATTATGCTTTCATAACTTCTTTTTGACATAAATTGCAAACTCTGTATGCTTAATAAGTTAAATCTTTTTGCTAATTCTGTATACTGCTTTCTTGTTAATCTTATTCCTAAATATTTCATCATTTGTAGTGAATTGTTATATGCTTCGTTCATATTCATCACCTCATATGTATTATAACATATTATGTTAATTTTGTGTGTCGAACGGTGTCGAAGATTTTACATTATTTTACAAAGTTATCCACATTTTTAAAATTTCTTTCCACAATTCATAAAAAATTATCCACAGTTTTTTCGACTTTTTATTGACATTATCTTATATTTTTGATATATTGTGTTTATCGTTTATATATCACTCTAGCAACAGGTATATTAATCAGCAGTTATGCTGCTGATAGCAAGGCAGTTTTCTTCCATAACTGTTGATAAACTGTACCTGTTCCGCAGTTTAAACTTTGCTAAGAAGGGAGTGATAAAGTTGGAAAAAAGTAACATCAACGTTTTAGCAATAAAATATCTCGGTAGAGCTTTAATAGCATTTATAATTGGGTTTTTTGTGTTTTTGTGTGCCACAATAAGATACAATACATACCTATCTTTCTCAAAAGAAAAAATTGAAGTTCGTGCGGAGAACTCCAATTCAATTAGATAAGCGGTAGACAGAGAGAAGAAGTTCTCTCTTTCTTTTTTATTATAATAATATTATTATTCATTTGTGTCAATAGATATTACAATTATTTAAAATAAATGTAATATTTCTGTTACAAAATTGTAACATTTCTTTTTCTATCTGTCAACATTATATCATAAATTTTATATGATTTCAAGTAAAAAATGCTTATTTTTAGCCAAAAATCAAGCCTTCACAATCAATTTTAAGCCGTTTTATTTTTTAATCAATGTAATTATATACCTTGATTTTAAGCCATAAAACACAAAAAGAGGTAAATTGAAATTAATCAACTTACCTCTTTTTTTTATCTATAATTATTAACATTAATATAAGCAATTCTACCCGTCATTCTAACTCTTACCTTATCAACATAAGAATTAACATGTTGCAAAACAACAACAGAAGTATTAGCTTTATATTGATATCTTACACCACTCAAATTTGATTTTGAGTATAATGTACATGCTTTTATCTTTCTAGTTGTACTTTGTTTTGCTGATACATTTGTGTAATTACTTTTGTTTATGTATGCAATTCTACCAGTCATATTAACTCTAATTTTATCTACATTACTTGATATGTTTTGTAGTATTGTTATAGTTGTATTTGCTTTGTAATTATATCTATAGCCTGTTAAATTTGAATTACTATATAAGATACTAGCTCTAGTTAATTTCTTAGTTTGTCCGACTGTTTGAACAGTATTTAATGTACTGATATCTCTACTTGTATATGCTAAAGATATCCATCCTCTATCTGTTTTACCAAATCCATTGCTTTCTGCTAATATAGTTACTATTGAACCTTTTGCATATCCACCAACTCTTGCATATGATGTACTTGCTCCAGCTCTTATATTTAAACCACTATTTGCTGTAATTCTAACTTGATAATTTACTGTATTTACATTTGATGTTGTGTTATCTGTTACTACCGTTGTAGTTGTATTTTCTTTTATGTCTGTTCTATCATTTTTAAAACAGAAGAATTTTTGGTAATTAGCATACGCTCTAAAGTTTTCAATTGATACATATACTGTATTACCACTAACTGTTGTTTTTCCTCTTCTAGAACTTACATCAAATTTTCCATTGTACAAATAAGGGTCATATACTTTTATATAATCTCCTTCGACTCCTACTAGAACAATAAAATGTCCTCCATATGTAAATAAACCTTGATTACAACTTGCTATTATATAATGATTATCTTTTAATTTTGCTACTGCATCATCTAATTTATAACATTCACTATATCCAATATCAAATACATCTGCTGTCCATTTGAATGCACTCCAGTATGTTCCTTGATTTGCAGAACGATAACCATAATTTACATATAAATTTGCCATTTGGTCTGGTGCTATATTACCTTTTATACTTGAAACAACCATTGCTGCAGAAGTTGGTCCACATCCTGATGTTCCTATTGTTTGTGAACTATTTCCTACACTAGAATACATATTATAACGCCATCTATTGTCTAATTGCGAATAATATGTTAATCCTGCATATTCTCCTACTTGAACATTTGGTGCTTTTTCCGCTCCATTATATGCTACTATTCCTTGCTCTTCAAAGCCTTCTGACTCTGTTTCTTGAACTTCTAGACTTTGTTCGTCTGTTTCTGTTAAATTTGGTATTTCTGTACTAGATTTGTTTATTTCATCTACTACTGTATTTATTGCTTCTGATATTTTATTTGTATCAACTTGTCCTGTTCTGTCATATTCTAAATAGCAATTTAATAGTAAAGAACTAGCACATAATATTGATATTATTAAGCCTATTGTACGCTCTTTATTTTTGAATATATTTTTCAATTTTTCTTTCATTGTTATCACCTCTTACATAAATTTACTTAATCCTAACGCAAAAGCTATCGCTGTTAATATTATTCCAGTTATAAAAGAAATTACTTTGCTTTTTACTTGTTTTTTAGTGTCTTCATAATCCTTAATTGGCTTTTCTTCTATTATTTTCAAGCGTTCGTTCATTTTGTTTTGGTCTTCTCTCATTGCTTTCATTTCTGTTGCTATTTCTCTTACACTTAATGTTAAGTCATATATATTTTCAACTTTATTTTCAACAGCATCTATTCTTTTTGTGTTTGACTTTTCTCGTTCTTCTAAGTGAGCTACTTTTTCGATTAGTTCTGTATCTTGCATTATTCTTCCTCCTTGGCTGTTTCAGTTTGTTCAACTTCTTCTACTACTTCTACATATGTATCTTCTACTTGTAATGTTAATTCGCTATATTCTTCATCTGTAATTTTACTCATAGCATAAAATACATTTAGTTTGTTTTCAATGTCTGCTTTTTCTTTGTAATATTTTTTTGTTATTAGTTTCTTTAATAATTCAACTATCATTTATTCCACCTCGCTTTCTATATCAGTTTGCATATTATCAAGCAATAATGCACTTGTTTGTGTTGTGCTTAACAACTGCTTTATTTCGTCTATTTCATTTTGCATTTTATTATTTTGTGTTTCTTGGTCTTTTACATAGTCTAAGCTTAGTATTGCTTTACTATCTGTTGTTATGTTTGTTACGTTTTTATATGTTCTTGCGTTGGTTAGTTCATCTAAGATTTTGCTTTGTTCTTCTGTACATTCAATGTCGATTGGTGTTTCTAGCGGATAATCTACATATGTTTCATTTGCTGCTAAATAACTTTTTAGTTCACCAACACTATCTTTGATTTTTGATAAATATAAAAATTGTGCATCTGACCATTGACTGAACGCAATCTTATTACTCATTTTTGCCGTATTAGACTGTGTATTATTTACAAATCTATTGCTTAAACAATTTGTTAAATTTTCACTACTATTTTTTGATACTATTTTTGCCTTATTCTCTGTAACTCTCATTCCAAATATAGAGTTATTATCAAGTGCTTTAAAATTCTCATTGCCAGTAAATAGATATCTGTATATATTATGTCTTTCATACCATTTACCATCTTTTTTTATAAATGTATCCCTTATATCTCCAACTGATTTAAATGATTGTTGCGTTGGCATTATGTATGATTGTCCTTGATGTTCTTCGTATTGTGATACCTCTTTTTTATATTCTACTTGTAAATCTGGATAACTATCTTTTTTTGTAAAACTTAACAATAGATAATTATGCTTATTATTTTGAACTGTTTTATTAACTTTTATATTTATTGTGGTAGAATTTTCTACATAACCCGTATTGAATATTTTACAATCTATATTTTCTACAATCTTATCGCTAAAAGCATATCTTAAACTATATGAAAATGTTTTTGTTAAAGATATTGCTATATTGGTTTCAAGTTTTGAGATTGGAATAATCAATAACTTCTGGTCTGAACGTGAAAATAATTCACCGCTTGAACCTACTCCTACTCCATTACATATTATTTCTTTATTTTTGTTATATATATTCTTATTACATTTTGTTACTTTAATGCAACCTTGACCGTGTTGTGACCATGGTGTTGCTACTGTGCCTTTTTCAATCTTAATGCTTGATATTAAATCATTATATGTATTTTCTTCATTTACCCATGTAGAATATATTTTAACTAAAATATACTTTGCATTTGCACTAGTTGCTATTGTTTCATTTATAATTCCACTATTATCATTTCTTTTTAATAATGTAACTTTATCATTAATATTGAATTTATTTTTTTCACTTTCATATACTATAAATGTCTTACCACTTAACCATCTTGAAATTGTATATTGTTTATTCCCTTTGCAAGGAACTATTATCGTAATAATGTAATTTGTTTTCGTAGTATCTGTTAAGGTACTAACAATATTTCCTGAATTGTCTGGTGTCAATCCATTCAAAAACATATCTGGATTATCCTTGTCAAATATATTTATATTACTTCCAACACACTTAACCTCACTTGGATAGTTTGGTGATGGACTTGCTCCGTATTGTTCGTATGTTAAATCATTCACTGATGTATCTAATATTTGATAATATACTGTTTGATTATTTACAGTTGTTCCGCTATATACTGATATTCTAAATATTGTATATTCCGCATTTGATTGCATATTTATAGTTAAACTTTTATTAACTTCTGAAAATGTCAATGTTGGATTTGCTCCCCACGTACTCGTATATGCTGTTAATGCCATTTTAGAAGGTACTTGAGAACCAGTCAATAAACCAACTATTTTCTTATTTGTTCCATTTATTTTTTGAGCATCTACCGAAAAATCTAAATTTGAGTTTGCTGTTGCAGATGCAGTTCCGTTTAATGTTATAGAGCCATCATTGTTAAATGTGTAAGTTATTCCCTCTATTGTTACTGTATCTCCTGCTTTGTATTTAGCAAGTGTATTTAAGTAATTCTTTCCACTTCTCGTCTCTTGCTCGTGATTTCCACCAATTCCAATTTTTGCTCTACAGTTGCTACTGTCTTCTACATGTATGTATTCTCCACTAGCTTGTCCTCTTATGCTAGCTTGATAAAAATCCTCTTGCATTTCTTTTAACTCTTTTTCTAGTTTTGCTTTTTCAGTTTGGAGTTCTACTATTTTACTGTTGTTTTCTTCTATATTAGTATTTTGTGTTTCTTGTTCTTTTTTTATGTTTGATATGTCTGTGTTCTGTGTTATTTGTTCTTTTTGAATATTTGATATATCTTTTTTTGTTTGTGTATCATCATATTTTGATTTTTCAATTGCTTCATCTGTACTTTCTGCCATTTTTTTCATATCAGTAAGTACATCTGCTACACTATTCTCATTATCGTTGTAATATATTTTATTTTTACTTGTTTCAGCCATTTTATGCTCCTTTCAAGTCTTTATATTTATAACTTTTATAATATTTATAATTTTTTGTTTTCATTTCTTTATAAGTTAAGTAATTTATTACTCTCAATTTCAATTTAAAAGTAGAACCAACTCTGACCTTAGTCGGTTCTACTATAATTTCTTGTATCTTTGACATTTAATGCCTCCTAATTAAAACTACTTATTTGACCTGTTGCATATCTTTTTATTATAGCAGCATCTAAAGCTTCAACCTTTCCATCTTTATTAACATCTGCAGCTTTTAATTGTTGTTCTGTTAATCCAATTTCTCCAGTAGTATATTTCAGTACCACATCACCATCAGCTTCTTCTATTTTTCCATTTTGGTCTACATCCCCTAATTTATAATCAACACCTTCTACATATGTTGGTATTTTCATTAACACTAAACGATAATATACTGTTTTTTCTACATTAGACATTTGCCAAACATGAAGTGCAATTTTATTATTATCATCCACAGCTCCTAATATTGCATTTCTAATAAATGAACCTGTACTAACTCTATTTGCAGATGAAAAAGCAACTCCATAACTGTAATTTTTTTCTGCAAATGTCTTCATTCCAAAAGCAAGACAAACACAATTATCTTTGTTAAATCCCTGCGGAAAGTCAATATTCAAAATAGTTTGTTGTTCAACATCATTTTCAAAGTTACTTTGTGAATTAGCCTTCAATACCATTTGTCCACTTATAACTGCTATATTGTCACTATATAATACTTTGCTTCCGATTACTATCAGTAATATTGTCACACTTAATATTATTAGATACTTCCAAATTTCCATTTATTTTTCCTCCGCTTTTCAATAAATATGAACTACCATCTTTTACATTTGCTAACTCTTGTTTAATTTGATTTATAACAGTATCACAATCACTTTTTATTTGTGCATAAATGCCACTAAAACTTAAAAATTTTCTAGTATCTTTAAATTCTGTTATTCCACTAGTTCCAGTTCTAAATCTTGCAAATTCTAATTGATATAATTTATTTGAGCCATTATATTTGTTTATATCCTGTTGTGTAACAGAAGGATAACTTGTACTAGACGTTAATAATTTAAAAGATACTTGTCCAAAATTGTCCTTCGTTGATTCTTTTGATAAATCAATTTCCAATATCAATAAACAATACAAACTGCTCGTAGTTACTATTACTGTTTCATTATTTATAACTGCAACAGGTCTTCCTGCTATTTCACACAACCCTTCTGAAATCGTTATAGAATTGTTGGTTTTACTTAAATCCATACCATAAAAAATACCATCGTTTCTATTTAAAAATTCTTGATGTATTCTTGCATCTACTTCTGCATTTGCTAATTGATTTGTAAATCTAAAACCTTTTATCATTCTTTATTCCTCTCTTTCAATAATTTATCTATAAAGTTAACCCTCATATTTCCGCATGTTATTTCAATAAAATTGCTTCCGTCGTCTTTTATTGCTGAAATATAAGTGTCTAATATTATATTATTATTAGTTCTTACACTAAGCGGTGTCCCCACTTTCATTTTGTCTACATCAAATAGTTTACTATTTCTATTTATCTTGAATGATATATAGTGATTATAAGTATTTGATTTAAACTTATCTAATGCTGTTTGCATTGCATCTTCTGATTTAGCTGTATATACAACTTCAATATTTCCAACTGCTCTATTAACATCATCTTTATTTTGAGTTGTTGTTCTGTCACTTAACAAGTACCATGTCTGTATGTCTGTGTTAGTTTTTACAACTACTTTTGATATAACACTTGTTTCAAACTTTTCTACATAATTACTTATATCTTGAATTGTTGTATCTATCAGTTGTACTTCATTTTCTTGCTTATATATTGTTAATTTTATTCTTTTATTTATATACGAAAAATCGAGTACAATATTATAATTTTGACTGCAATTTGTTATAAATGTATGAAAATTATAAATTCCATTATCATTATCTACTGATTTTGTTATTTTTGTATGTGTTTTAACTTCAACATTTAACCATTTAATATTTAATAATGTATCATCTGAATTAGTGAAATTATTGTATATTTCTTTAGCAATAAAATCTTCTATTCCGTTCTCACTAATCAAATTTTCATTTTTCAAAATTACTTTTCTATCAAATATATTAGATATGTACCTTAATGTAACTTTTCTTTTTAGCTCTCCGTCTTCATTTTCTATGTCTTTTATTATTCCTGTATAGTCTATCTTACCATTTCGCTGTAAAACCACTATATCTCCATTCTCAGCATTTATTTTCTTCATTACATTAAATATTGTATTCTTGTTTGTTTCTTCATCTATGATGTACTCATAATTTTCAAATTCAATTACATCTTTTATTTCCAAATCTGTTTTACTCAAAAAATACACTAATGTTTCTTTTGATACATTAATGTTTTTTTCTTTCGCCCATATTTGAATTTTCTTTGTTGACGTTTCAGTATTCTCAAGTAAATCTTTAAACGTTATTTCTGCATTATATACTCCGCCCTGTTTTGGTGCTTCTATTTCAATTTCATAAAATCCACTTTGTTCATTATAAATTAATTCATATTCTTTGTTATTAAAAGTTGCTTTTACTCTCATAGTTTACACCACCTTATACTGTGGGAATATAGTTAATTTTGCATTTAGAACATCATCATCTGCTGTTAATCTTATTTCCGATACTCCGTATTGGCAATTCAAATATGTTTTGCTTTGTTATATCTATATATTCGTTTTTCCACAAATTTTCTTTTGTTCCATCTGTGTTTTGTTTTTGTATATATATTTCTCCTGCTTTACTTGAATATAAAAGTTTTTCAAATTCATTGATTGTAATTGGAAGTTTTATACTAGCATATTCCTCATCATCGACAAAAATTGTAATTGTTGGATTTTGTACAAAACCATTTATTTCTACTTGAAATGGTGCCGCTACATGTCCTTTATTATCAAATTGTATTGCTCTTGTATTATAATCTATATATCTACTATTCCACCTGTAATTGTATCTCATTTCATCTTCATATGCTTCTATCTTGAATATTGTTTCATTTTGTTCATACCACAAAGAAAGACCGGCAAATTCTACAGGACATGCAAGCCATTTCCCGTTTTTTTCCGTTTTATCTAATTTTATTATAGTAACATCCCTATAATATATTTTTTCTTCCTTTTCAAACGGAATTATATATAACCATTTTAACTTTTTAGAGCTTTCTACAAAATCACCAAATTCTTTTATTTTATCATATGATTTAAAATATAGTGTTCCTTTTGGTTTTTTTTGTTCAATTTTTCTATTGTTTTCAATAAATTCATTTTCCGATTGTACAAAATCAATATTATAAGCATATCCTAACTCAGAAGGAGATGTAAGAAAACATCCTTCATCTAAACTATCTAATCTAAATTGTTGCCCTTTTTCATTTTCAAGTATAAATCTTCTTACTTTCATCATTCTCATCTCCTTCTACATTACTTCTCCAAACTTATTATTGACGGATGTAATAACAAATCTTCCTGCTACATCTTTATCAATTATTATTTGTGCATCCAAATTTTTTACAGCAGTTACAAAAGATTTCGTTATATTTTCTAATGTCAATTGATTTGATGTATCTGCTTTTGTTACTGTTGAATTAATATCAAATTCCGTTGGGATTGATGCAGACATATCATTCGATACTGTTTTCATTGTATCAGAAAATCCCTCTCCTACACCTAAGGCAAGGTTTGTTCCTATTTCATCTTTAAATACTTTTGAAGGTGAATGTATTCCAAAAAAAGCCTTAATACCATTTAAAATATTTCCACACCATTCTTTAACTTTTCCAAGCAGCCAATCTTTTGCATTTTTTATTCCTTCCCAAATACCTGATACAAGATTTTTCCCAACTTCATGCATATTAGAGAAATAATTTGCAAAACCTCTAACTAATGAAAAAATAATTTGTGGTATTTTACTAATTAGTTGTGGAATAGCTTTAACTATTCCTAACCCCAACTTACTCATTAATAAAATTCCTGACTCTACAATTTTAGGCAAGTTATTAGTTATTGCCATTATTAATTTATCTATAATAACAGGTATTTTATCTATTAAGTTTGGTAACGCATTTATTAATCCATCTGCCAAACCTATTAGCAATTTTATTCCTGCATCGATTATCATATCTATATTATCTAGTAATGTTGTTGTCATTAATAATACAGCATCAATGATTGCTGGAATTAAATTTGGCAGACTTTCTGCAATTCCCTGTATTAAATATGTTAATACATTTATTCCTATTTGTAGAATATCTGGTAATAACGAAATAAAAGTATCTAAAATAGTTTTTCCTACTTGTCCAATACTTTCCATTACATTTGGCAAATACCCTGAAATATCATCTACTAGAGTAGTTGCAAAATCTATTAACATACTTATAACTTCTGGTAATAATTCTGTAACAGTATCTCTTATTAATGACATTACTCCAAATGCTATTGTACCTATTCTTGGCAAGACATTGTCTGCTGCTGTAAAAATACTATCAAAAAAATTAGATACTAAATTATCCCAATCTGCATCATCATCTGCAACACCTGTTAATAAGTTGTCCCAAGCAGATTTTAAAGATGCAATTGAACCTTGAATAGTTGTACTTGCTTCTTTTGATGTTGTTCCTGCTATATCCATTTTCTTCTGCATTACACTTATTGCATTTACTATATTTCCAAATGACATACTGTTTGCATCAACTGTTACTCCTAAATCTTTTTGTACATTTTTCATGTTTGCAGCATCTTTTATTAATCTTTGCATTTCTTCCTTAGTTCCGCCATATCCCAACTTTAAGTTATCTAGCATTGTGTAATTTTGTTTTGCAAAACCTTGATAAGCATTTTGAATACTTGTCATATCAGTTCCCATTTTGTTAGCATTATCTGCCATATCTACTACTGCTCTATTAGATACTTCTGCTGCCTTTTTAGTATCTCCATTTAAACTTTGTAACAAACTTGCTGAAAATGATGTTACTGTTTCCATATAATCATTTGCTGATAATCCAGCTGTCTTATATGCATTACTTGCATACTCTTCAACAACTCCAGCATTGTCTTTGAATAATGTTTCTACACCACCTACAAGTTGTTCATAATTAGCATAACTATCTAGTGCATCTTTTCCAACACTTAATAATGCTGAACCAACTTGTTTGACAGCACCTACTACTGATTTTAAACCACTTGTAATAAAATCTCCTAAAACATTTGCTTTTAACAAATCTCCAAATTTTATTGCACCTTGTCCTGCATCATCAAAACCATCTTTTAATTCATCTAGTCCTTTATTGCTTTTATCCGTTGCATTTTCCATTTGAATTAATTGTGTTTCTGCATTATTAAGTTGTGTTTTAAATGTTTTTACTTTTTCGTTATTTGAGCCATATTCTTTTTCCGCTTCTGATAGTGCACTTCTTAAACTGCTGATTTTTTCTTTCTGTTCTTGTATAGTTGTGTTCATATTTGTATAAGCATTTTTAGTTTCTTTTACTGTTTTATCTCCAGATGAAAACTGTGTATTTGTTAATTTTAGTTCACTTGAAACTTCTTTTAAATTAGTTGTTATATCTCTTAACGCTTTTCTGTATTCACTCTCTCCAGTTAATTTGACTGTTCCTCCAAAACTTGATGCCATTTTTTCACCTTCTTTATTTATAAAAATCTATATAATAAAGAAAGGTATTGGGTAACTACTTCACTAACTCTGTATGTGCGTGTTCCTCACTCTTTTCTTTTTGTATTCGTATTTTATTTTTGCATCTTGTGCATTTTATTTCTCCATCAATGTGATTTATAAAAATCAGAGTTTGTCCACATTGAGGACATATAATTTTTTCTAATTTACTCATCGCTAAACATTTCTCCTTGATGATTTATTCTTTCTTCTATTTCTTCATATGTTATATGTTTTAATTTAAAATCATAATCGTTTTTATAATGCTTATATAATTTCAGAAATTTTGATAAAGTCATTCTCCCCACTTCTTTTTCACTAAAACCTAATAAGCAATGTCCAACAAATAATATCCACGAGAAATCAATAATAAATTCTTCATCCTCGTGGATTACACGTTTTTTTCTTCTTCGTTAGTCTTTGTTGATTCAATTACTGTTTCTTGAACTTTGTCTGTTAATCTCTTCATTCCTAATTCTGTTATAAGTCTTCCAACTTGTTTTGCTGTTAAAAATTCTCTTTTTGTTTCTAAGTTTTCATTTTCAATGTCTATTCCTTCGTTAATCATTTCAGTTATTCCAAATTTTAATGCTCCAATGTTTGGTTCTTGTTTTTTACTGTCTGTCATATCTCCCCATTTTTCATATGAACCATATTTATCTTGTATTTTTTCAATTACATTCATTGTAAATGCCAATGGATACTCTGTATCTCCACATTTAAAATGTTTTATAGTATTTGTCATTTTTTACCTCCTAAAAAATTAAAAGTAGACTAAAAAAATAGTCTACTTTTATTTTAAATTATTTTGATGGTGTTAAAAGTCCGTCTAAATATGTTTGAGCTTCTTGTAATGTTCCGAATGTTTTCATTTTTCTCCAAGTTCCAACTTCCATACCATTAATTTCTTCTTCTAATTTTTTTAAATCTGCTTCAATCGATACTGTATTGTATTCAATTGATTCTCCTTTTGTTTTTCTATCTGCAGTTATTTTTGTTATTTGAATACGTGGCAAAAACTCTACTTTGTAACTTTTCACTCCCTTGAATACTTTGGTAACAATATGCCCATAGCCAATTTCTGGTGCTATATCTTCTGAATTGTCTATAACTTCTTTTTCAGTGATTTTACATCCTTTTATATCTGCATACACTTCATCAGTAACATCATCAACTGTTATATTTACAGTTCCACCTTTAAATGATGTATCACTTTCTGCTTCTATATCATCTGCATAAAGTTTTGTACTATTCTTTTCTGGATTTGGTTTTGCATCAATTAATCTTCCCAAAACTGGTACTATTGATTCTTTTTCTAATGCTGCATATTTCTTTGTTGCATAATCTATTTTATTATATTTTGCTGTTCTTAATCCTATACTAGCCATTTATATACCTACCTTTCTTAAAAGAACATGTTCTATGATATAAGCCTGTTTCTTCTTCAAAAAACTCTTGACTATCTCCATCCCATGTCCAATCATTTTCTTTCATTTTATTTTTTATTGAACTCATTGTTTTTAAATAATTGCTATCACTATAAATATCTATATCAACAGTTACTTCACTATCTGTTATTTCATCATCACTTGAAGAAATTGGTTCTTCATCTATTATTGTCCATACAACATAAGTCTTTTTGTTTCCTTTATACTTTAGATGTGCAACTGGAATATCTAGATTTAAAATCTTTTTTATTTCACTTTCCATAATTACTCCTTTGGTAAATATTTTTCTTGAACTTTTTTCATTTCTGACTCTATTTCTGCTTTTCTAAATGATTTACGCATAAATGGATGCTTCTTTACTGTTGATGTTCCGTGTTCAAAAACATTTCCAACAAGTGGTGCTGGTGTTGTTACTCCTCTTTTGTTCTTGAAATATCCATATAGGCCAACTTTAGTATTTATTCCTCCATCACTTGGTGTTTTATATACTTTTGTTATTTTTAAGCACTTCATTATATTAGAATTTTTAAAAGAAGCAGGAACATTTTTAAGTACATTTTTATATACCTTTTCTGCTCCTACTTTTGTCATTTCTCCTATCATTTTTTCACTATCTTGGTCTAATTCTTGAAACATCTTTATTAAATCATTTGGTAGCTCTTCTTTAAATCTTGCCATTATTTCGTCACTCTTTTACATTGCATTTCAAGTTCAATATTTGCCTCATCTATATTATTTAGATATTCTACGGTATAAATTTTATCTTTATACTTTACATATACATCTCTGTTTGACTTGTAATAAGTATCTTCTACCTTTTTTGAATATCTAATAGTAAAATTAGTATAAGCATTTTCAAAGTCAGAGCCACTTGCAATTAAAGTATAGCCTTTTGTTGTTTTTACTTTAGAAAAAGGTTCAAGGATAATAACTTCATTTTTTGTAACAAATCCATCATTATCCTCTATTTCTTCAATTTGATATATAGATATTTTTTTGTTATAATCACCCGCATTTATCATAAATTATTCCTCGTGTGCATATCAAGAATAGTTTTTACAGTATTATTTATGTTTTTGCCATCCACATACATAACTCTATTGTCATACATGTCTTGACATAGAACATAAACAACAATGATAAAGTCCGAATGTGTATCAAGTGTTTCATCTTTATCATTTTCAGACTTTTGTGGTATTCCTGTATAATTTTCAATATAATTTTTAGCAATATCTATAAATAGTTCAATATTTTTATTTTCTTCTTCACTAACTTCTGATAATCTTAAATAATTAGTTATATCTTTTGCAGTGATTTCACTTACTTTCATTGTTTGTCCTCCTTTTAGGAAGTCTATTTAGATGCTGGGTCTGTTGCACCAGATACTGCAACGGCTATTTTTTGTGTATTTTCTACTTTAGCATCTAATTCAGAGTATCCAACAACACCTATTGCGTGTTGTGTAGCAAATTTTTCTAATAAAATTTGAATTTCCATTTCTTCTGTTTCTTTTATAGCAAGTCCAGAAAAATCTCCATAGAATACAACGGCTTTTGATGCAGTTCCTAATTTTTCTACTTTCTCAGAACAATAAACAGGTTTACCTAATAATTCGTAATCCCATTTTTCATTAAACGCTCTATTTAAAATATAGTTCCCATCGCTATCTTTTAATTTTCTTATTTTCTTTCTTGTGTCTCTATTCATAATCCAATAAGCGTTTGTTTGATATGCGTCTGGAACAGTTTCTTGAATATCTATTAATTCATCTGCAGTTATAGAAGATTTTGCAGCTAATGTTACTTTCATATTTGTTGAATCATAAGATTTAGTAATACCTGAAATTTTACCGTCTGTTCCATTTAACATTTCGCCTTCATAGAATAGTTTGAATTTTTCAGCCATTTTATTTACAACATAATCTGTTAAATTAAAATCATTGTTATTTAGTAATGATTTTGATATTTTTGTTAATGCTCCAATTAAAAATCCTGTTAATTCAACTGTAGCAAATTTCCCAGAATGAGAAACTAATTCGTCAAATTCTGTAGCATAAGCAACTGTTACATCATCTGTTGTATCATCATATTTTGGTACAGCTAATATTCCTTTTGCATCATATCTTGTTGCACTTGCATATAATGGTGATATTTCAATAACTTTATCAATAACTTTTTGAGCTATTGTTTTTGGTATTATCACTCCATTATCACCTTTTGTTAATTGTGTTTCAGAATTTTGTGGTACACCACTTACATAATTTCTTATGAATGTTGCAAATGCTTTAACATCTTTTTCTTCTTGTGTTAATTCTTTTTCTCCTTCTGGCTTTTTACATTCCATTTCATTAATTTTTTTACTTCTTTCTAATGTAGCATCAATATTTTTTATTTCTTTTTCTACATTGTCAAAATCTTTGATTTCTTCATCATTCATAGCTCTGTTTTCAACTTTTGCCTTGTTTAATATTTCCTCCATTTTTGATTGTAATTCGTTTCTTTTTTCCATTAATTCTTTTTCATTCATGTTTTTTACCTTCCTTCTTTTAAATTTTTATAAAATAAAAAAACAACTAACTTAATAGCTGTTTTCATTATTTTTTTATATTAAATAATCTTTTTTCAAAATCAGAATAATCTAACTTTGGTTCTTCTGCTTTTTTAAGCATATTTTTTAATGACTTTGGTACATTCTTGTAATTTTTAAATAAATTAGATGCACATGCTGCAACTTGTTTTTGCTCTTTTATTAAATTAACATCAAATGTATCATCCACTTCTTTTGCTCCTAGCCAACTTTCAGCATTTATAAGCTCTTTTATTTTTTCTTCGTCGACTTTTGCTTTTTTCATATAAAGTGGTATCATAGTACTATTTTCAATAGTATTTAAAACATCTATGCATTTTTGAAAATCTAATGCATTACCATAGCAGATATTTATTGGTTTATGTATCATTACAACTGAATTTTCATAAATATTTACATCGTCACCCATCATCAAAATAAATGTACCTGCACTCGCACACAATCCATCTACATATGTATGAATTTTAGTTCCAGTATCTTTTAATCTTTGTAACATACTGCATATTGTAGTTGCTACAAATACTTCTCCGCCCTGGTGTATTCATAAATATGTTTAAGTCTGATATATTTCCTAAATTATCAAGTTCTTCTTTGAAACTTTGTAATCCAATTAAATTGCTATCTTTTTCGCCAGTCCACCAGTCAGTATCATCTGTAACTATTTCACCATACAAGTAAAGGTCAGCACTTGCATTTGGTATTATGTTTTTAATTTCATAAAACTTATTCTTCAATTCGCTCACCTCCCTCCGCTTCTTCACCATTTTGTTGTTTATTTTCCTTGTTGTTTTCATCTATCTGTTTGTCGTCCTTGTTTTCTTCACCCATTTTAACTGTTTTGTTAGTGTTTGGTGTATAAATTTGTTTTGTTTTTGGGTCAAATAATACACTTCCTAAGCTTAAATTTACTAAATCTAAACCTTCAAGTGCGTCATCGCCTTCTAAATATCGAACTTCATTTATTGTTTTAAATCCAGATTCTATTGCAGTTTTATATGCCTCATATCTTTCTTTTATAGTACATCTGATTAATTCTGTATAGTCTGGTGCAAAATAATAAGACTTCTTTTCTTTTTCAAGTAAGAAGTCTCGATTTAAGGCAGTACAAAATGCTGTTGCGATTGGCATAATTGCATTTTTTAAGAAATCCTCATTTGTTTTTCCTATGTGAAATATTTCTTTTACCTCTTCACTAAAAGTTTTATTTTTTTCATTTAATTGATTTTCAACTGATGTATTTGATGCTTCTTGAAATTCCATCCCATCATTTAAAATTACACAACTAGACTTTCCAGCAAAGTAATCATTCCATTGTTCTTTTAATATTTCCATTCCTTTTTCATCTAAATGTTTTTGTGCTCTCAAAAAGCCTTTTTTATTTCCGCCTGTTCTCATTAGTTCTAAATCGTATATTATTCTTTTATATGCTGTTTCCAAGCTTTTGCTTATTTCTTTTGTGTATCCTGTTCCGTATGCTCCATTTTTTGTATTTCTTAACAATTTTATAAAATCATACGGTCTATAGCTTTTTCCATCAATTAATATGTAATAATTTTTATATATTGCATCGGTATTTCTTTCAAATAAGACCTTCTTTTCTTCTACATAATTTAGTCCAACAAAATTATTACCTTTTTTGTTGATATATGCATATCCGCCTTTTCCTAAAAGGTAATCTTCTGCAATTGCTTTTTTGAATTGAAACCCATCCAAAGTATCTTTTGTGTCTAAATTTATAATATTTACTCTGTCATCTTCTACTTCTGATGTCTGTTTCTTTCCATCTTTTGTTGTTTTTTTGTATAACTTAAATGGTATCATTGCAAATGAATCACAAATTAACCCCACTGCACTTGAAACTGCAGGTATCATTAATACTTTTTCTCTGTCAATTTCTTCTCCAGATATCAAAGCTTTTAGTATTACATCGTTTACCGAATTTTCATCAATAATTGTTTCTTTATTTGCTTCATTTTTTATATTTCTTTTAAAAATATTTCTTATTTTCACTTTTCTCACCTCCTAAAAACTTTGACATACAAAATTATCTTCATTTAATATTTTTTGTTGTAATAAATAAGTCGCTATAATTGTACTTACAACCATATCGACTTTTCCACTAGATTTTTTCTTATTAACATATTTATTTAAGTTAGTATCTTCTGTACATTTTGCATTTTGAAAATTTATTTCATATAATCTGTCACCATCATAACTAAATTTTCTTTGCAATATACTTTCTTGTAAAAATTTTGTTGGTAGATGTAGAACACTTGAATGTTGTTTTACTTCAACTGTCTCATATCCTGCCTCTTGAAGTTTATTTGCTGTAGAAATACAATTATATCTATCATAACCTATCTGTACGATATGAACACCATATTCTTTTTCTAAATTCATAATGAATCTTTCAACAAAACTATATGATATAATTTCCTCTCCACAAGCAAAACAACTTCCATCTTCTATAAATCTTCTATAGTCAGTTCTTTCTCTTCGATTTTTTTCTTCAATTCTTCCAGCAGGAATAAAAGCCCATGATTTTGCAAATATCATGTCATCTTCTATTGTTACCATTGATACTGATGTATTATCATTTGTCATTGCTAAGTCTAATCCTACATATACATCTTTTCCGTTCCAATCAAATACTCCTCTTGTGTTTTTACATAATCTTAATTTATCTAAAGTTATAAACTCTTCACCAGAATTTGACGGCATGAAATAATTCATATGTTTTGTTAAAAACTCAACTCTTTCATCTGGCTTTGCCAGTGCTTTTTTTCTACTGTCTCGAATTTCGTTATAATTTTCTTCAACTCTTAACGGATTTGCCATTTGCAATCCAATGTCATCCCATAAATGTTCTTCTGTTGCATAATATACTAACGCAAATAATCTTTCATCTGTTTCAAGCCCCTTGTATATTTTTTTTAAATAATCAAGTTCTCCTAGCATTATTGATTTATCCTCTGCATATGCTGATGTCAATCTAAACATTAATGGATTTCTTATATTTAATTGACCAGATTTCATTGCTTCAACATTTGAATTATCTTTCATTGCTCCAAATTCATCTGCAATAAAAGCACTTGGTTTTATTGAGTTATTCCTATTTGCTTCTGCTGTTCTTGGTTGATAAAAACTATGTGTTAATGTACACTCTAATCTTCCACTCAATGTTTTGGGAATGTTAAAGTATTGACCAACCGATGGACTTACATTTAAAATTTGTGATATTGCTTTTTTTACTTCACCTGCTAAATCTCTGTCTAGACATATTGAATAAAACTCTGAATAATCGTCTTCAGTCAACATTAATATTATAAATATTAGTGCTGCCAGAAAAGTTTTTGTATTTTTTCTTGGTATAAATAAGTCAACTTCTCTGTATCTATACTTCTTAGCATCAGTCTTATATCTCCACCCAAAAATATTAGCAATAAAAAAAGCTTGGAAATTTTCCAAACCTTCGTATATACTTTTGCCAACAATATGTAATCCTGTTGCAAAATTTAATAATTTTAAAATACCTTCGATTATCCCAATTTGTTTTGTATCAAAATAATAAGGATAATAGTCATTATTTTGTTTTTCTAAATCTTCTAAAAACCATTTGCACTGCATTTTAACTTCAAATGTTGTTATTTCTTTTCCACTTACGCAATCTTGAGCATATTCTTTTGCTTTTTCTAATAACATTACGCTTCACCTCTTAATACTTTCAAAAGTGGATTATCTGTCTCTTTGTCTTCCTTTTTCGGTACGCATCTTAATGCAGATGCTATTGTCATAACATTTTCTTTTTCAATATCTAATAGCATTTTTCTTTTTGCTTGAATTTGTTTATCTATAGTTGACATTGAACTCATCATTTTGGCTAGTGATTTAGCGTATTCCAATTTATAATCTATTAACTCATCTATATTTTCTCTATCTTTTAGTTCTGCAATTAATTCTTTTTCTTCTTCTCTTAATTTAGATATCAAATTATAGCATTCTTCTCTTCTTTCTTCTAAATCAAAACACTCTGCTTGGAGTAAACAATATCTATTTATAACAGCTTCATAAATTGCGTCATTTTTATCTATATTTTTTAATATTTTTTGTACTCTTTTAAATTCTTTATGAGCGACTTTATTTTGTCTCACTTCTTTTCTTTCTTTAAGTTCTATATCTGTACTTAATGATTTCTCTCCTTCTTCTCTCATCTTAAGTTCAGCTTTTGTTCTATGTGACTTTTTTTCAGATGTTAATACCTTAAATGGTTTTGTTGGCGTTGGCATATTGTTCATCTCCTTTCTTGTATTATTGTTTTATGTTGATGTGGGAATTTTTTTTAAGCGAAGGTATGCAGTCGGTGTAAAAATTTGTTTTTGTTTTTATTCTTTGCTGGTAGGGGGGTACTTATCCGCTTGGATGTAATCCTAGTTCAATTGGTGGACAAGTATTTTGTATTTCGTTTTTAGCAAATCTCTTGTTTAATGTATGTGTACAATATTCTTGCTTGCAGTTTCTTTTATAGCATTCGATATTGCTGTCTTTATCACATTCATAAGCTATTCTTATATCTCCATTTTCACATTCATATATTTTTGCTTTATATATTCCAATAATTCTATTCATATTTTTTTCCTTCTTGCTCATCTATTATTTTTTGTACCGCTTCTCGTGGTATCTCTCCGCTCTCACACATCTCATGATGATAACTACATACTGTTATTAGATTGTCATTGTCTAGTCTTCTGTTGTAGGCTTCGTTTATTGGCGTATTGTGGTGTACGCTTAAGTCATTCATGTTATACTTTGTTACTGTATTGTATAATTCTCTAATACATATCTGACATAGATATAAGTCTCGTTTCTTTATCTCTTCTCTCTTTCTATGCCATAGGCTTGTCCATCTGAACCTATCCGCTTCTGTTACTTCTTTCTTTCTGTTTGGCTTTTCTTTGCATATATATTTACTATCATGTATCTTACCACAATATTGGCAACTCTTTAGCATTGCTTATCATCTCTATTGTTTATTGCTTTTATATAATCTATTATCATATCTATAATTTTATTTACTATTGCATATATAATTGCTATGCTTGCTATTCCACATAATATAGCTAGTGGACTTAATATACTCAATAACATAATCTTTAACATTTACTTCACTCCTTTTAAGCAAAAGAAAAAAGCACCTAAGTGCTTTAATTCTTCCAATGATATCCACAGTTTTGACAAACTCTCATTGTCTTTGTTGTGTTCTTTATTTTTTTCCTTTTCCCAATGAATATTGCTGCAAATAGTGCTGGCACAGTCAAGAATAACCATTTTACTAGTATCCACCACCATCCTACACAAATCCACCATATTATTCCATGATGTTTGGTAACTAATTTTTGTTCATTTACAACTTGAACATTTACATTTTCACTTCCACACTTTGGACAATTCATTATATCATCTCCTCTCGATAATATAATTATAACATATTTTATTTATTATTTTGTCGTTTTTTGTCGAATGTGATTTTATCTTTAATATTTTTGTAATATTTTTTCTATTTTAGTAATTTGTTTTTTCTTTATTCTTTTATTTTTAGTTCTTCTATATATTTTTATATGTTCATATATTTTTGACCATCTTTTAAATAGTATTTCTTTTATTTTTTCATATATTTGCATTATTACTTTTATTACTGGCTTAACTGCTTCTATTATTTGACTTTTTATGTTTTCCATTTGTTCTTCTGTCATTGTATTTTCCACTTATATCACCTCTATATCTAAAACAATAATCATAATATCTGCATTGTTCACATTTTCTTTTCATGCAATTTGCATAGTTAATTTTGTCTCTCATAATATACACACTTTGTACATATAGTATCATTGTTTTTGAATACTCTTATTTCACAATCAAACTTGTTTCTATTTTTACATTTTGAACAATGCTCTTTTCTATTCTTTCTTGATTAGTCATATGTACATCTCCTTTTTGTTTATAAACACTACGAAATATGCAAGTTATATATAATTGCACTCTAGAACTAAACGGCTTGTACTTCATCTACAATAGATTACTGTTGCCATTCTGCTATATATGTTTACATACTTCGTACTATCAATAAATGTTTGGCGACAGACTGTGTATTCGAAACACATACTTAAAATAAGTACACATTGCTTAGCAGGCAAGTTCCAGACCTTCTGGATTAATCTGTCATTTTTGGATGTACCTTCAAGACTCGAACTTGAAACTTCAACATTCAAAGTGTTGTGTTCTACCATTTGAACTAAGATGCAATATTTAGAACTCGCTAGGAAAGTTCTATATCATGTACCTGTTCTCTTATTTTGAAAGGAGGTCTGCCATATTCAACCAAACATAACAAACTATATATTATCAGTTACCTAACATACTGGTAATAACACAATAAAAAGAATAGACATCTAAAACATCTATTCTTAAAAAGTGGTTTCCTTGGATTTGCCTTTCGGCTTTTTTACTATTGCTATTATACTATATATATTTGTATAATACTACGTACTATACTACGAACTTTTTATGAACTCTTATATATTTATCATTTTTTGAGTTGCTTTATCTATTATTTTTTGTATGTATCTTGGTGTGCAAGTTCTCTGGTACATATCATAGTATAATGTTCTACTAATGTTTTCTGCTGTTCTTCCATCTATGTAATATGCAACTAATAATTCTCTTTCTTTATATTTAAGCCCTATTAGTCTATCTTCAACCGCTTCTACTTTTTCTCTTAGTTCTCTGACTTCTTCTTCTAATTCTTCTATTTTCTTCTCTAATTCTATTCTTTTTATATCATTTTCTTCTACTTTCCTTGATACTTTATCACTTATTTGATTTTTACTATGTATATCTTGATTATCTCCGTATGAAGATGTTGTATTCGTGTCAGAATCGACATATTTCAATTTTATTTTTGAGTTCTTTAATTCTTTAAGTTTAATATTTAATCTTGCTTTATTTTCTTTATATTCTTTTAATAATGCTATTAAGTCTTCTCGTGTCATTAGTGCCCCTCCTTATTTATTATATTCTTCTTTTATCTTTTTCTTAATTAGTTTTAATGCTATCTCATAAGCTTCATTTTCTTCTTTTAGACTGTTTTCATCTTGTCTCAACACTTTTATTGTTTCAAGTAAATTATTGTTTAAATCTAGTTTTTTCTCTATTAATTCTTTTGCTTTTAATAGATTTTTTATTGTTTTAGTCATTTGTATCACTCCACTTCTTTATATACAATGTCTATAACTTTGTCTTTGCTTAAGTTTCCTTTAGTATTTTTTATCTTGTTACATATATCGTCTTTTAATATATTTATTTTTCTTTTTACATTCTCATTTATTTCATTTTTTAAATTCTTCTCTCTTTTGTCATATTCAATTTGTCTAATTTTATATGTATTAAGTTGTGAATTTATATTATTTATTTCTTGCTCTTTTTCTTTTATCTTATTTTTAAGTCTATCAATTTCATTCTTGTTATCTTTATCTCTTTGTTGAAATTCTGATAATGTTACTAAAGCTCCTTCGTATAGTTGCTTATTTTTCTTTTCTTCTTCCAACTGATTTTCTAGTTCTATATTTTCCTTTTTTACTTGTCTTATTTCTTCATAACCGTTTACTAAGTATTGTTTTAAATCAGGAACCTTAATTTCTTTTACACTTTCTTGTTTTTTTGGTATTAGTGCAACAATTTTTTCTTTTATATTCATATCTTCACTTCCTTTTTACATGTCTATATATTATTTTTATCTTTCATACTACATCTCTTTAGATTCTCTTTAGAAACTCTTTAGATGTAGTATTCTCTTTTATTTATTTAATAATTCTTTTGCTTTATTTTCAAAATATTGTTTTATACAGTTATCACAAGTTTTTCCATTGTCTCCTGCATAATATTTACATTTAGTTGTTATATCTAAATACTCGCATAAGTCACTATCACTTGTTGCTATATGATTTGCCATTAAATCTATTATTTTGTCTTTACTTGAAATTGTTTTGTCTTTTTCTTCTAGCATAGGCAAAACCGTTTCTATTGCATCTTGATATTTGTTTCTTTCTTCATCTTCAACTAATCCTGTACTATATACATCATCAAGTAAATAATCTAATTTTTTTAGTCTTTCTATTGCTTGTTCTTTTGTCATATGTTAGTCCTCCTCTGAGTTATCTAATATAAACTGTTTTACTGTTTGTCCAGTATATTTATATGCTCTATCATCTATATATAATTGTGCTGGTAATTTTCTATTTGTTACACCTATATATTTCAAATCATTCCAAAATGTTTTGTCATTACTTATACTTATTGCTTCACACCAAAATCCTTGTTTATTCCACCAATTTATTATTTGTATTGGTTCTCTTGTAGAACATATAAATATTGGTATTTCTAATTTTTGTAATAATAACATTAAGTCTACTACTTCCTTATTATATTCATCATATATGCTTCCATCTTGCCAACCTTTTGAATATTTATGTATTACACCATCAAAATCAAAACATACTGCATGTCCTTTATTTAATTTTAAATCTAAACTTTTTTCTTTTATTTCCATCCTAATTCCTCTACTTTCTTATTTATTGCTTGTTTTATTTTCTCCCTTCTAGTAGCTCTTGTAAAGCTTGCCTTCTTCCTAGTTTTATTCCATACTCTAATGTTTTTTTGCTTCTTCTTCATTCATTGTTTAGTCCTCCCTTATAAGCATATTGTATATTTGCTGTACCGCCGAATATATAACCACAATCTAAACATTGCCAATTCTCTGGCATATTGCAAGAATCCTCTTTTTTCTTTGTACATTTTTTAGTTGGATTGTTATTTTTGTCTAGTAAATAATATCTTATAGTACAAAATTCTTTAAAATATGTTAATTTTTCGCTTCCGCAATTCGGACATATTACTTTACTCATTTCTATTACCTCTTTTCATTTTCTTATTTAAAAATTTTCTTTGATATTCTATTATGTTTTTTTGCCTTTGTTTTTCTTTATTTCTATTTTTTATGAATCCATTATCATTTCCGTTCATTTTATTTTCTCCCTTCTAGTAGTTCTTCATATGCTCTTATTTTCACATCTAATCTAATTTCAGTTTCTATATCATCACATTTTGCTTTTCTTTGTTTGTATTCCGCAATTTTTAATTTTATTATTGCATTTGGTGTGTAATCTTCTTGTAATTCTTTAATAATTTTCTTTGCTTGTTCTTTATTTATAATTAATTCTTTTTCAGTACATATATTTTCATCTGAAAAATTCAATATTTTATTTATATATTTTTCTTCCATTTTTTATTTTCTCCCTTATAGTAGTTCTTGTAACTCTAATATTCTTTCATTAATTGCTTTTATTCTGTCAACATCAGAAAATCTATTGCAACTTAGTAACATTTTCTTATATTCTTCTATCTTGTCTTTTACTTTTTGAACTGGAATACTATGCTGCATTATAAAATCCAAATGTTTATTATCTTGTATATGGAATTTTTTTAATTCTTCATTCTCTTTTAATACTCTTTTATAATCTGATAAAATATAGTTTATTGCTTCTTCCAATTTTTCATTAATTACTACTTCTGCTTCTATATGTTTGTTTTTGTTTTTGTTTATACAATCAATACATATACTACTTTTCGGTTTAATGTTTATGTAAAGGTTTTTGTTTTTTAATATTTCTATCATTTTTATATCTTCTTCTATACTATTTTCTTTCACTTAAAACACCTCTCTTTTGCATATCTGCTATAATTTCTTTCTTGTATATAATTTTAAATGTTGTATATACAATATCAGTTCTAAACCATGACATTTTATTGCATAGCCATTCTAAAAAATCTGACAAATAATCTAATATTACAAATGGAAATAATAATATGTAAGTAATAATATACAAAGCATTCATTGTCTTTTTATGTTTATCAGCTATCTTGCTTGTTATTTTTAATTCTCTTATTTTCATATCTTATTTACTCCTCTCTCTTACGATATGTTAAACAAGTACAAGTATTATCAGCAGGTATAAATGTATCACTAGAACCATCAGCATAAAAACTAATAAGAGTATGTTTAGCTTTACATTTATAAGCTGGTTTGCCACCTATCGTAAAGTTTTTACACTTTGTTTTACTTCTAAATTTACAATCTTCCTTTTCACAAAATAACATATCTTATTTACTCCTCCATTTCCTAGGTTCTCTAACAAAATATTTTTCGCATATATGGTCTATCTCGCAATTTTCACATTTATTATAATTTTCTTTACAATAATCTATAATTATTTTTACACAGTCTATTGGCTCTTCCATATTTACTCCTTTACTACTAAATTTGCTTTGATTAAATCGTATAATGTTTCTAATAATATTTGCCCATTATTTCTAATCTGTATTTCTCTATCTTTAAACCAAATAATAATATACTCTTTATAAAATAATCCGCTTTTTAAATTCTTTAACATATACTTTGTCATCTATATAATAATCTGGTTTAAACCCAAACTTTTCAAGTTCTTTTAAATCTACATCATCTCTTATTTTTAACATATCTATTAGCCTCCTAATAACTCTGGATTATCGTATATATTTCCAATTACTTCAAATCTTTTGTTTATTTCATAACAAGCAATATGATGTCCATTTTCTGGATGCGTAAGTGCACTATTCCAATATGCTGCAAATTTGCCATCTATAAATTTAATTATTGCCTTTGCCTTTCCATATTTTGTTTGACAATATACTACATCTCCCTCGTATATTTCTTTTCCGTTTTTATCGTCTAGTCCTGTGTATTGTCCTATTGTATCTGCATTTACTTCTCCTTGTACCATTTTATATGGCATATTCCAGTCTGGCATATATCTTGGGTCTGGAAACTGTATATAGTATTTATCTGTTTCACTTTTTCCAAAACATACAGGTGGAGCTGGTATTCTTAATATTGTTCGAAAAATCCATTCATTTTCTGGTATCATTTTTCCTCTAAACTTTATCTCTCTATTCATCTTCTTCACCTACTTTAAATCTGTTTTCACATATTCGTTTACTTCAATCATCTCTTATGTTCCTTCCATTTAATTTTTATATAATCTGTTTGTATTGCCTTTTTTGACTTTCATTTAATATAGTGCTATAATTTATTTAACTTAATAATTTTTTGAGATACTTTAGTATCTCTACACCCCACTAAAGGAGGCAGTATGAAAGATTTCATTAAAGGCTTTTTATTAGCTCATCTTACAGTTTTATTGTTTTCATTATTTGTAGCATTTATCATAATAAGTGCTCAGCCCTCCTAAGTGAGGGTTTTTATTTTATTATTCTTAATTCCAAATTTGTATAAACTTTTTCAAATATTTTATTTTTCTCTTAATATTGTTATATAATCAAATTTCATATCTTTTGCTAATAAATATGTTGTATATCCATCAACAAGATAATTTTTATTATTTAAAATAATTGTACTTCTAAAATAATTGTGTTTACCAAAATACTCCAATCTTTTTCTTAACTTTTCATCTTGCGGAGACTTGAATTTTTTATTTATTTTAATGTTTTCTATTCTAACTATTTCACCTTCGTGAGGTCTATTTATAATTCTTGATAATTCATTTATGTTCTTTTGTGCATATTCACATATTTTTACTTCTGATTTTTTATTCAAATTTTTAAATAATTTTAACATTTTACGTTTCTCCTTTTCTTTTATAAACTGCTACATTACAGTTGCTTATTGAATCAAATTTCTTGCCGACTACTTCTACTAAATCGTACTCTACTAATTCAGTTAATCGTGGTGCTGTTTCTTGTCTTTCTGCCGTTCTTGTTAATCCGCTTCTTATACAATTTATTTGCCAATTCTCTTGCTGTATATTCTCCATCTAAGTTGTCATATATTAATTTGCTTTTCTTTTTTAATTCTAATTTTTTATAACTTTCTTTCCTTGTTTCTTTTGTTATATTGTTCACCTTTTTATCCCCCTTTTGTGTAAATTGCTTGTCCTTTTATAATTTGTAATATCAATTTACATTTTTCTATATTACTTACATTTTGAAAATCTGTTTCTTTAATCACTTTTTTCATAAGCATTATCTCCTAATCAAATTTCTAAATTCACTTACTTTTTTGTCAAATCTTACTGTTACTTTTGTAAGTCCTCCTGCTCTTTGTTTTTGCAAATCTATTATCACATTTTCAACTAGCTGTGGTTCTTCATTTTCATTTTCTTTGTATATAAAAATTACATTGTCAGCATCTTGCTCTATTGCTCCACTTTCTCTTAAATCTGCTAATGTAGGCTCTGTTCTTGCAGCATTTCTATTTAACTGACATAGTCCAATGATTGGTATTTTTAATTCTAAGCTTAATAGTTTTAAGCTTCTTGATATTTCTGCTACCTCTTGTTCTCTGCTATTAAATCTATTTTTACTTTTAACTAATTGTATGTAATCTATAATTAACAACCCTAGATTATTTTTATTTTTTAGTCTTCTAGCATATGTTTCTATTTCTTGTATACTTCTAGCTCTTGTATTTATAAAAAATGGTAAATCCGATATTTCTCCTTCTGCTATTGCTATTTTTTCTTGCTCAAGTATATTTAAATTTCCTGTCCTTAACTTGTTACTATCAACATTTGACACTTTTGAAATTAGTTTTTGAACTATTTGTGTTTCTGACATTTCTAAACTTACAATTGCTACTGATATACCTTTTTTTGCAATTTTATGTGCAACTTGTAATGCAAAAGTTGTTTTTCCGACACCTGGTCTTGCTCCGACTATTGTAAGTTCTTCTTCATGCAACCCGTTTGTTGCCTTATCCAAATCAAATATTCCTGTAAAATATTTATAATCATATTCTGTTCCTTGTAATCTTTTCTTTTCAATTACATCTGATGTTTCACAAACTATGTCTAAAAATGTTTTTTCTTTTTCTCCATCTTGATTTATTTCTGTTAGTTCTTTTATTTTCTTTTCTATGTATATTTCTGGCTCTGTTTCTTCTTCAATATCTTTTTGTATTTCTTTGCTTAATTCCAATAATTTTCTTTTTTTACTTAATCTTTTTAGTTCTTTATAAGCATATTCTATTGAACTACCAAATCTACTTTCTGCTATAATACTTATATATTTTAATACTTCAGTGTCTTTACCTTTTATTTTATTTTTTACACTTAATATATTGATTTCTTGTTTCTTACTTTTTAGTTCATTTATTGCTTTTACTATTTGCTTATGTTTTTGAAAAAAAAAGTCATCTTCGTTTACATTTATTTGTTCTTTCTCAAATATTAAGTAGTATAAAACTGTTTTTTCTATTTCTTCATCATACATTTTTTATCCTTTCCCTAGTATCTTTTCTTTATATTCTTCTTCGTTTGAAAATTCTACTTCGTCATATTCAACTTTTTCTTTTGTTCTATTGCTTTGATGTGTTTGTGTTTTATTTGATTTAAATTCTTCTTGTCTGATTTTAAATTGTTTTACTGTATACACTTTGTTGTTTATGCAGTCATTTAATATTCCAGTTACGTATTTCCAATTTCTTTTGTTTCTAGAAACCGCTTCTTTCATTGCTTCGATAATTAAGTCTGCATACAGTCCTGACTTTAAATAGTTTTCCATGTCTTCTAAAATAAACGCTGTTATTAGTGTTATATTATTCTCATAAAATTCAATAACGTCTTTTAGCTCTTTTTGAAAATTCCTTTCTTCTTCTTTTTTATTATTAATACTTGTATTATTCTCTTTAAACTTTTGTGAATACCCCCTTAATTTTTTGTTAATACCCCCATTAACATTTGTTAATACCTCGTTTAAATGTATGATTCTTTTTTCTAGTTCTTTAGAACCATTTTTTCTAATATACTCTACGGATATATATCCACATTCTTCCAAATCACTTATCCACTTGCTTATAGCCGGTGTTGTAACTTGATATACTTTTGCAAAATATGAATTACTAGCCCAACATTCACCGTCTTTGTTTGATAATGCTGATATTTCTCCATATAGCAATTTTTCATTTGCTCTTAATCTATCATCATACCTTACTTTTGCGGGTATTATTGCATAATAATTCGGATTGTCCATTTTTCTATTTCTCCTTTTCTGTTATTATGATATAATCACTTTGAAAGGCGGTGATTATATGGTAGTTTACGCCAATTTAAAAGGTGTATGGACTGAACTTGGTGATAATGACTATATTGAAGATGAAACATCAGAAATATTTGTAAATGACTTTTTATCTAAGAAAAATCTATCAACAACTAATCAATTTCTTAGATTGATTCATGATGACAAAATGTATCATATTCATATTTCCCAAATTCAGTGGATAACCTCTGTGTGACAGTACATTGCCTATTGCAATGTACATCCTTCATATTTTTGATTTATGTATTTAACTATCATCCAATCCCAATCATGTGCTGTTATTTTTTCTTCTTTCAAAAACTTAATAATCTCTTCTCTTTTTTCTTTTAGTTTTTCTTCTTTGTCCATGTTTTTATCCTCCTAAAAATTACTTTTTCCATATCTTTCTATAAAATCTTCTTCTGTTTTTTTGTAGTATTCCATCCATGCCTTTTGTGCTACTTTCTTTAAATATCTATTTAACTTATCACCGTTTTTCCCATGTACCCCGTTTGTGCCTCTATGATCTTCTTCTGTTAAAAACACAATCAGACCGTCTTTAATACTTTTATTTCTATATGCTTTTGAATAATAAGCTTCATGTCTTTCGCAATATTTATTAGTTCTTTTCGTACTATATTTTGTGCTTTTCGGCATAATGCAAAAGTCAGTTACTACATCATCTGTGCCGCTTCTTCTGATTTTCTTTAATATTTTTTTTAGGCTTATCTGCTAACTTTTTCTTTGTTAAATTACATTGCCCGTTTTGGGCATGGATGAAAACTATTACTTAAATCTTTTACAACCATTTTTACACCTCTTGATTTCTATTGCTAAAAATGTTATAATAACAATAGATTCATATATTTAAGTGTTTCTGAACTAGTATGTTTTGCCGACGTCTAGTTCTTTTTTATTTTTCTGTATTAACTTACTCCAGTTAGAATGTAGTCTATCTAGTCTTTGCCTAAATTTGTCTTGTTCAATGTCTATTAATCTATTGTCATTTAGTCTTATATATAATGATGTTACTCTCTTGTTTCCCATGTTTTTACTCCTTTCTTGTAAAATTTTGTAAAATAAGTTATACTCTCACTTAGAAAGTGAGGTGATTACATGAATCTTAAAAATATATCTTCAAAATCAGATATATATAACTATCTTGAAAGTAATATTGAAAGTTACAAAGAAGAAATTAAAGACATAATCAAAAATAGTGATTTTACTTCTTCACAACAACAAGATTTAGAAGATATTGCTACACAATATTACTATTCTTTATCTGATATTGTTAAATCTATTAAACTACTAAGTAAATAGTATTACCTAATCGTAGCAAGTTCTGTCCCCTCAGAATTTGCTATTATTATTTCAACTGGTCTAGTACTCCAATCGTTTGAAGTAGCTTCTTTGTAATTTTTTGCAAGTTCCTTCGCTTTTTCTAAATTTTCTTGATTAAATTCCATGCTTGAAAAGTCTTTTTCTAATAATTCTTCTATTAATTCTTTTCTTTTTTTCAAGTTTCTTTTATTAATATTTTTAAAACTTATTTTCATCTTTTCCCTCCATCTAATTATTTTTTATCAAAGAATTACAAGTTATTTAATATTTGTACCTTTAATGAATATGCCGTTAGTAATTGATTCCTCAAGTTGATTACTGACTCGGCATTATATTTTTGTTCATCTTCTATGTCTTTGATTAAATTATTTACATCTGCTAATGTAATTAATAATTCATTTCTTTTTGTCTTTTCATCCATTATCTTTTCCTCCTATTTTAATAAGTCATTCCTTGTAAAAATCCCCATACTGAAAATGCTACTGTTGCTATGTATAAACTGCTATATACTACTGCTCGTCCAATAAAGTTGTATATTTTATTTGTATCTAGTTTTCTTTTCATTTGTTTTCACCTTCTTTCACTTATAAATTCATTCCAAGCTTTTCTTGTTACTAATCTTGGTTTTGTATACGTTTGAACTGCCATATCTTTATCATTAAAAAGTTTTCTTACATTATTTATTGGTATTCCTGTTTCTTCTGATATTTGTTCAGCAGTTAATAATTCAAAATCATCTTTTTTATTTAATAGTATTTCTAATTTTGAATTAATTTCTTCTAATATCTTTTCCATCTAATCACTTCCTTTCTTTTTTTGTACCTTGTCGCATTCGTATTACGTATTACGTAATATTTAATTAAAAAAAATATCTTTTCCTTCGTCTTTTGATAAATTTAATATATTAATGATATCTATTATATCTGTTAAACTAAAATCTACTTCATCTGAAAATCTTCTATAAATATAAGCATCACTTTTTTTCCATTTCTTAGCCAAATCCTGCTTTGATACATTTTTTAATTTCATATAGCTTTCCAATTTTATTATTATTTTTTTTCGATTATTCATTGTTTCACCTCCTCAATATTACGTACTGCGTAATTACGTTATACGTAATATATATCATTTTATTTTCTTTGTCAATACTTTTTACGTAATTTTTTTATTTTTTTCAAAAAAATATTGCGTACTGCGAAAAAATGTAGTACAATAGTTTTGTAGGAGGTTTGTTTTATGGAAGAACTTTTTGCTCAAAGATTATCTGAGTTAATTAAAAATAGCAATTATATATTAACAGACATGGAAAAGACTGTTGGTAAAAAGGCTGCTACTATTTCCAGATATGCTTCTGGTGAAATTAAAGGTGTAAAGAGAGAAACTATTGTAAAATTGGCTAATTTCTTTGGTGTTTCACCTGCATGGTTAGCTGGACTATCTAACGAAAAATACACGAATACAAAAACTGATAAATTTGGAAACTCTGTAATTTCTATCCCTATACTACGGTACAGTTAAAGCAGGATACGATTACCTAGCACAAGAAAATTGGATTGGAACTATTGATGTTGAAACTTCATTAGTTGGTAATGGTGATGAATACTTTGCATTAAAAGTACACGGTGATTCAATGTCACCTGTTCTTATTGAAGATGATATTGTTATTATTAAGAAACAAAATGATTTTGAAAATGGCGATATTGTTGTAGCAATTATAAATGGTAATGAAGCAACAATAAAAAAAGGTAAAAAAAGTGATAGTAGTATTTTATTACAACCACTTAACTCTGCTTATGAACCACTTGTCTTTACTTATGAAGAAATGAAATCAATACCAGTTACTATTGTTGGAATTGTAAAACAATTAAAAAGAGAATTTTAGGAGGAATTTTATGAAAGAAAAAGATTATTGTAAATGTAAAAGCATTGGAAAAGTTACATCTTCTTTTGATGATTGGTCTGAATTTGATATTTGCTGTAATTGTGGAAAAATTATAGAAGATAGTTTTCGCCCATTAAATCACTATGATGGAGAAGATCATGTAGTTTATGATTTTGATTAAAAAAAGAGAAATATGCTACAAGTTTGCGACAAGGTACATATTTCTCACACACAAACACTATCGAAAGTGATTGTATTAATATTATACAGAAAATACTTTCACTTTTCAATAGTTTATTAAAATAAATTAAAGAAATTTGGAGGTATTTTTTATTATGGAAAGAAAAAACAAAAAAACAAAATCAGTTGGAAACGGTGAAGGTTCATTATATTATAGTGAAACTCTACAATGTTGGATTTATCAATATGTTTATAATGGAAAAAGAAAAACTTTAAAACAAAGAAAAAATGAACAAAGTAGAGAATTTAAAAAAAGAGTAACAAATTTAAAAAGTAGTATAGATAATGGAATCTATGTTGAAACTAACAAAGATACTCTACTTATGATTTTAGAAAGATTTATTGAGCAAAAAAATAAAGATGGAATTACATCAGACAGAACTTATTTAAGAGATACAAATACATTAGAACAAATTAAGAAAGCTTGTAGTACCTGGATTAACAAACCTATTCAAAAAGTAACTGTTGAAAATATTGAAGATTCAAAAGAAAATATGAGAAAATATTCTAATAGTACAATTGACAAAATATGGATTTTATTAAAAAAAGGATTTAAGATAGCGTACTCTCGTAGAAAAATATCTTATAATATAATGGAAGATGAAACATTGATAAAACCAATATCTACAAAAGCACCTAGGGTTGTTACATCTTTATCTCAAAAAGAAGAAAAAAGATTACTAGAAGTATTAAATCTGAATGAACATAAATATAATGATATTCTTTTATTACAATTATATACTGGCATGCGAATTGGTGAGGTATTAGCTTTGTCAAAGGATTGTATTAATTTAAAAAATAATACTATTACAGTGTACAGAACAATTACCAGAGATAAACACGATAAAGTTATTTTAGGAAAACATACAAAAACCTACGACAAGAAAAATGGAATAGATAAAGGAAAAAGAACATTCCCTATGAAACCTAATGTTAGAAAAATTATTCAAAAACTATATTCAGATAAAATCACTAATATAAATAATTTATTATTTTGGGATTATAATAGAAACTTTTTTATAACAGACGGAGAAATCAATTGTTATCTATCAAGATTAAATTCAAAATATAAAATATTAGATAATGAAAATGAAACTTTATCTTCTCACAGATTAAGACATACATTTGTTACAAGATGTCAAGAAAATGGACTTAATCTACCTGTTATTCAAAAATTAGTTGGTCACATTGAAGGAAGTAAAATAACCAATAATGTTTATACAGATATTTCTTTTGACTTTATAACTCAGGAACTAAAAAAAATAAAATAACCTCTCTACTGCATTACTATTGCATTAATTCAAATATACAAAACCATATAAAATACTGATTTTTCAGCAATTATATGGTTTTTATTTATGGAGCTTACAACGGGAATTGAACCCGTGACCTCGGCCTTACCAAGGCCGCACTCTACCAACTGAGCTATGCAAGCATATAGATTGTTTCAAACTTTCACATAAGTTTTTGACAACCATTTTATAACAACTGACAGCTATAATAATTAATATCAATTTTAAAGTCAATGTCCTTTTTGGAATATTAGTTCCAAATAGGACATTTTTATTTTAAAATAAATTTTTTATTGCTTTTTTTCTAATTCTTTGAATTGCATTATCAACTGATTTTACAGGTGTATCAAGTCTTTTCGCAATAACTTCATAACTTTCTCCTTGCATATATCTTTCTAGGACCTGTCCCTCAAACTTACTTAAAGATTTATGCACTGCATTTTGTATTTCGTCAAAAGACTCTTGTTTCATTATTGTTTCTAATGGGTCTTCTATTGTGTCAACCTCAAAAGTTTCTAACAATTCTGTTCCATCTTCATCATTATCATAAGCAGATGTATTTAAAGATAAATATGAATTAAGTGGCATATGTTTTTGTCTATTTGAGCTTTTTATTGCTGTTATCAATTGTCTTTCTATGCATAAATTAGCAAATGTTTTAAATGTATTTTGTTTACAATGGTCAAACCCTTTTATTGCTTTATATAATCCAATCATACCTTCTTGTATAATATCTTCTCTTTCTGCTCCAATAATAAAATATTTTCCAACTTTTGAATTTACTAACTCTTTATATTTATCTAGCAAAAATGATAAAGCTTGCTCGTCTCCTTCTTTTATTTGAGATATTATTTGCTCATCTGTTAAATTTGCATATTTTTCTGTTGTATAATATATGTTACTACTTTGCATATGTCTAAAATACCTCCGCTTGTTACTTTAAGTCATTATATCTTTTTACATATTTAAAAGTCAAGGTTTTCTTTTAAAAATGTCCAAAAATTATCTGTTTCCATGCCTTTTTCCCAAGATGCTACTCCAGCCAAATTATTATTTTTTATTAAACTGATTTTTTCTTTCAATGATTTTTCATCTTCTATCCACATTTTTTTAGTATATGAACCATCTTGATATTCTACATAGTATTGTTTTAAGTTGTCATCCCATTGTTTTTCTACACCATTTGGAATTGTTTTATCAATATTTTTTAATGATACAGTAGTTTGTTTTACTACTTTTCCTGAACTATCCTCTGTCCATAACCTTGTGTATAGTGGAATTGCTAAAATAATTTTATCACTTTTTATTTCTTCTGTTTTTAAAAATTTGTTTAAACTTATATTTACCCAATCATAACCAGCTGTTGTCCCTGATTTGTTACTTGATGTTCCATATTGGTCATATGCCATAAATACTATATAATCTGCAACATCTCCAATTACATTTCTATCAAAACATAATGACCATGTTTCAGAACCATCTGGTGCAGTAACATCAACAGATACTACTATTCCCATATCTTTTAATCTTGGTGTTAATTCTATTATAAATCTAGAATACATATTTTTATCTTCTTGTTTCATATTTTCAAAGTCAATATTTATTCCATCTAATCTATATTTTACACAATAATATACAATTTCGTTTATTAGTTCTTGTCTTTTATTGTAATCATTCATTATTTCTGAAGTAACATTCATCATTCCGTTTCCAGCATTTTGAACCATTGGCCATATTTTGTAACCATTTGAATGTGCCCATTCAATATATTCTTGACCTGCTTGTCCTACATTTTCAGTTAGTTCTCCTTTTGAATTTAAGTGGAAGAATGCTGGTGATACGACATTTACACCATCCATTGTAACTCCTGTTCTATCTGGAGCTGTTGCTACTTCTGAATAATAGTCCCAAACTAAATTTACTTTTCCTTCTATTTGTTTTGATTCTTGCATTTCTTCTCTAACCACTACTGTATTTGCTATTTTGTTAGATTTTACAAAACCAACTTTTCCATTTTCAGTTCTTATTTTTGCATATCCTTTATCTTCTGAAACAACTATTACATAACTTCCTTTTTTTACTCTGTCTACTGTTTTTGCTATAAATTTTGTTGAAGATTTTACTGCTACATCTTTTGTTATTATTGCCTTTTTTTGTTCTTTTGATGTTGAATCTATTGTTAATACTTTTGAATTTTCTATATATTTAATTTCTATTCCATATACATCTTCTAATTCTGTTATTGGAATATATATTGTTCCATTTCTGTTTTCCGCATGTGCATATGTATTTTTATTTGAACCATTTACATTCATTTTGTTTTCTTCTAAGCTTATTGTCGCTATTTTATTATTGTACGTTGTTACTATATTATCATTTTCTTTGTCTTCATATATGTATTTATCAAAAAAGTTTCCTAAATCTTGTTTTGATATGTATATGTTGTCATTTTCTATTATGATTTCTTTCTTTAAGTTTGATGTTACATTTTTGTTGTTTATTACTAAGTTGATGTTTTTGTTTTTGTCTAGTATTATGTGATTATTTATGTTATAGGCTATGATTCCTATTAATATTATTACTATTATTGTTATAAATGTTTTTATTATTCTTTTTTTCTTTTTTTCTATTTGTTCTTTTGTCATTCTTTGTTTCATTTTTTATCTCATTCCTTCCTTAAAGTTGGAAAATAATTAAATTTTTTCAACCTTTTACTTTTGCATATTTATTTTATAGTTATAATATATCATAAGTTTTTAAGTTATAAAAGAGATTTTTTATATTTTTTCAAATTTATAAAAACAAAAGTTACAGTTCAGTAGGGAAAATCCTTGAAATACCTTTGAATGATATTTTGAATATATTTCGTCATTGAAAAAGAGCAGGATATTTTCCTGCCCCTTTTTAATTATGCAACTAAACAAGCATCAATAAATTTCTGTGTAATGCTATACTTGACTTCTTCATCACACTTTAGAAATCCTTTTTCTGCCATTTCTTGCATCAATTCGATTTCCCGTGAACTTACACTGTTGTCGCACAAATCTTTATATTCATCACTGGAAAAAGAAAACCAATTATCATTCTTTTTCTTAATAGCTATAATAATAATATTAACAGCTATCCTTTCATACTCTGCTTTTTCAAATTTGCTTCCACATAACCGTCCTTTGATGTTAATATTGCTTGGTTTAGTATCCATATGTTATCTCCTCCTATAATTATAGTTCTACAATTAATTAAATATTTGTACATAACAAATTATACCATATTTTATCTTTTTAAACAATACTTCTTAACTAACTTATGCACAGGACTAAATCATGAAAATTTTTAAAAAAGTCTGTTAATCATTGAAATTAAATGGTTAGCAGACTTTTATTTGCTTAACTTGACAAGTGTTGAATTTTATGTTAATGTATATGTTAACAAACTTAAAGGAGGAAACATTATGAATAAAAAAGCAAAATACAAGGAATTAGCAAAGAAGGCATTTCGGCAAGCTTTAAAAGAAGAAGAAGGTTTAATTTCTCTACAAATTGATCCTTTGGTTCACCTCGACGAAGTTGATTTCAATAACAAGGAGGAATTTAAGGCATTTATGAATCGTTCTTGCCCATTCTTTATGGATATTGAAGATAAAGAAGGATGGCAAATTTGTATTGACACTTTACAAAAATTAGTTATACAAAAATATAACAATTTGGAAAACGAGGAATTAAAACCAACTCAAGCATTACAACTTATATTATTAATGGAAACATTTTCTAGTATGACATGGATACAAGATAATCTGAAAGAAAGATTGACAGAATTGCCAATGTCAACATATTTAGTATCTAAACTTTATATTATGCCAAATATAGTTCCAGAAGATTTTTTTGAGTTTTTCAAAGAATTAAATAAAGTATTTTAACTTTTTAGACACAAGAACTTAAATTAAGTTTTTGTGTTTTTTTCTGTTAGCTTGAAAAATATCACATTTTATGTTAATATATGTGTTAACAAACTTAAAGGAGGAAACATTATGGATAAAAAAGTAAAATATAAAAAATTAGCAGAGAGAGCATTTCGGCAAGCTTTAAAAGATGAAGAATATTCACATATATGCATAGATTCTCAAGTAGTATCTTTAATGCATAATAGCGACATCGAAAGGTATTATAATACCAAGAAAAAATTCAAAAAATTTATAAATGAATATTCTCCTTTTTTCATAGAAATTGAGTCTAAGAAAGACTTGCCAATTCTTTTAGAAAATTTGAAACGTTTAGTTATGCAAAAATATAACAACTTAGAAAATGAAAAATTAAAGCCAACTCAAGTTGCATTCATTATATTATTAATGGAAACATTTGGGGACTTAACAATGGTACAAAATAACTTAAAGCAACGAGTTAACGATTTTCCTATTGCAGCATATGTAGTGGCACAATTTTATATTATACCTGATATAGAACCTGAAGTCTTTGTAGAATTTTGCAAAAAACTAAATAAGGTATTTTAACTTTTTTAGGCACAAGAACTTAGAATATAGTTTTTGTGCTTTTTTCTTTTATAATATATTGAACAAAACAGGTTACAGTTCAGTAAGAAATTTTGTAAATTTGCTTTAAATGTTGATATATTAATATTTTGCAGTAAAAGACCTATAGGTAGACCCCGGCTATGTTTTTTACAAAAAATATTAATATATCAACATTTATAATAATTAATTCCTATACTTTACTGAACTGTTACATGTTTCCATTATAAAAAGGCAGATAGCCTGCTTTTTTTGTCTTATTTTAAAATTCTAAGTGTATTAAATATTGTAATCAAAGTAACACCAACATCAGCAAAAACTGCTTGCCACATATCGGCAACTCCTAATAAACTAAAAACCAAAGTAAATATTTTGACACCTATTGAAAAAATTAAATTTTGTTTAATAATTTTATTTGTATTTTTAGAAACTTCAATTGCATCAACAATTTTAGAAAGTTCGTCTGTCATAATTACAACATCAGAAGCCTCTATTGCTGAACTTGAGCCAATTCCGCCCATTGAAATTCCTACATCTGCTCTTGCTAGTACTGGACTATCATTTATTCCATCACCAACAAATGCAACTTTTTGGTGTTCATCTCTTTTTGCGATTATTGTATCTAATTCATTGTATTTATCTTGTGGTAACATTTCTGATTTTACCGCTTTTATGCCAACTTCTTTTGCTATTTTTTCTGCAATTTCTTTTTTGTCACCTGTGAACATTTTTGTGTTTATTCCTAATTTATGAAGTTTTTCTACTGTTTCTTTTGTTGCTGGTTTTATTTCATCTGTTAAAACTATTTTCCCAACAATGTTTCCATCTATATTTAGATATAAAACTGTTCCAACAATATTTTCTTTGTCTGCATTTGTAAATTCTGCATTTCCAATTTTTATTGTTTTTCCTTCATATTGATATTGAAGCCCTTTTCCAGAAACTTCTTCAAAATTTTCAACATTCTCTATTTTTAAATTTTTTTGTTCATTCTTATCTTTGTTTCCGTTTAAAATTTCGTTGTCATCTTTGCTAACTAATTTCAAATATTTTTTTAATATTGATTTTGCTATTGGATGATTTGAATTTTTTTCGCCCATTGCAAAATATTTTAAAACATCTTGTTCTTTGTAGTTTGCATCAATTGCTTGTATTTCTGACACTGCAAAATTTCCTGTTGTAATTGTTCCTGTTTTATCAAATATAATTTCTTTGATATCTTTTATGCCATCTAAATAATCACTACCTTTAATCAATATTCCTTTTTTAGATGCCTTACCTATTCCTGAAAAATAACTTAATGGAACTGATATTGCTATTGAGCATGGGCATGAAATTACTAAGAATATTAGTGCCTTATAAATACTTTCTTTGTAAGTTACCCCTGCTATAATTAGTGGCATAAATATTGCTACTAATAGTGCAAGCCCCATTACAACTGGTGTATAGATTTTTGCTGCTTTTGATACAAATGTCTCTGTTTTTGCTTTTTTGTCTGTTGCATTTTCAACTAAGTTTAATATTTGACTTACTGTACTATTTTCATATGTTTGCTCAACCTTTACTTCTATTAACCCATTTGTGTTTATGCTTCCTGATAGAACTTTGCTATTTTCTGATACTTCTATAAGTTTGCTTTCACCTGTTAATGCTGAATTGTCAATTTGAGAATTTCCTTTTATTACAATGCCATCTAGTGGTATTTTTTCTCCTGTTTTTACAAGAATAATATCCCCTATTTTTACTTTGTCTGGTGTTACTTGCTCCCATTCTTCACCTTTCTTCAAGTTTGCATATTCTGGTTTTATATTCATTAAATCTGATATTGATTTTCTTGTTTTATTAACAGCTTTTGATTCTAAAATTTTCCCTATTTCATATAGTGTAATTACCATTAGTCCTTCTGAATTTTTTCCAACTAAATATGCTCCTATTGCTGATACTACAATTAGCATATTTTCGTCTAATACTTTGTTTTTTAATAATTGTTTAAATCCTTTTTTAGCTGTTTTGTATAACAATATAACAAATGCTATTATTGTTAATATATTTGTTATAAGTGTTGATTTGCTTACTATTAAAGCTATTGCATATATTATAAGTCCTACTATTATTCTCACAATATCTAGTTCATTGTGTTCTTCTTTTTCTTGGATTTTTTCTCCATCTTCTAAAACCTCAACATCTGGTTCTAATTTTTGAACTAATTTTGTTATTTCCTTTTTTGGACTTGGTTTATCTGTTTTAAATGTTAATTTTAATGTTGAAAAATTAACAACTACATCTTCATATCCTTCTGTATTTGCTATTTCGTCTTCTACTTTTTTTGCACATGCTGCACAGTCTAGCCCCTCTAATGTATATTTATAACTCTTCAATATGTTCACTTCCTTTCTTTACGATTTGTTCGATGTGTTCATCATCTAAACTGTAAAATATTGTTTTTCCTTCTCTTCTGAATTTGACTAATTTTGACTGTTTTAGTAATCTTAGTTGGTGTGATATTGCTGATTGCGTTGTTCCGACTATATTTGCTATGTCACACACACATAGTTCTTCTTCTAATAAAGCATATATTATTTTCATTCTTGTTGAATCTGCAAATACTTTAAATAACTCCGCTAAGTCGTATATAAAGCCATCTTCTGGCATTTTTTGTTTTACTTTTTTTACTGTTTCTTCGTGCAATATGTTGCATTCTGCAAAATTTTCTTCCATATTCTACCCTCTTTTCATTTGATTATATGAATAACTATTCATATGTAATTCTATTATATTCTTAAGAAAATTTTTTGTCAACACTTTTAAAAAAAATATATAACATAAAAAAACTGAGCCTCTCTCACTCAGTTTTATTTCAAAACCTCATTCATAACAGCAGACAAATACTTCATACTAGTCAAGCACTGATCGAGAGTATTCCCAGTCGAACCAATTTCCATAATATTAGCATACTTTCCTGTGTGTTGATTATATCTAGATTTTGTAAGCATAATAGGCTTAAATAACCCTGGATACATCTCCTCTGCTTTTTGTTGAACTTTAATAGCAAACTTCAAATTCTGTTGCCAATTTGGATGCCACAAACCACCCTCATTAGTACCAATAACAAACATAATTTGAGCAGCATAATCATCTCCAATCTTAACAGTTGGAGCATAATCTGGTCTAGAACCTACAGCATCTCTATGTAAATCTATTATAATATCAGATTGATTTGTTTTTAAAATATTTTCCACTGTTTGTAAAGAACGAGTATATGAACCAGTATATGATGGATAATCATGATATGAAGTGTCATGTATTACATTTATATTATACTGTTTTAAATAATTTTCTAGTTCTGTTCCAACTCTAATTACAGAATAATTTTTATCTGTTGTTCTATAATTTCCTGTTTGCGTATATTGATATTTTTCACTTGGTGTGTAACTTTCACAACTATGTGTATGGAATATCACAACATTTTTATTATCTATTTTTATATCTGGATTTAATATATCTTCTGTTAAATTATATGTTGTTTGATTTTTTATTTTTACACTTCCATATTGTACATTAGCATTTTCAGATATTGGATTTTGTGTAACAACTTCTGTTTTTACAGCATCCTGACTTGCTAATATAATTTGCTCAGAATTTGTCTGTTCACTTCCATCTTTATTTCCATTATTTACTTCCTTGCCATCTTGATTAGATGTTGCCTGCTCCGCTTCTTGTTTTGTATCATTATTTTTTTCCGTTTCTTCAATACCTTTTATAGCACTTATTTCTGTTTTTAAAAATCCCTCTAAATAATTATTATTGGATTTACTTATATTTTCTTTATTATTTTTTTCGTTATTATCTGCAACAACTGGTAATGTTTTTTCAAAGCAACTTGTTAAGCTCCCCATTTTCATTGTTTGCAATTTTCCTACACTGGTATTATTAGTTTTTTCTAATACATTCTCTTTATTTCCTGGCTTATACGCAAAAAATCTTGTAGTATATGCAATAACTCCTATTATTATCATAATTCCTACAAGATATTTTACTATATCTCTCATTTTTAATACTGTTACATTAAACATACATATTCTCCTTGTTTCTTTGGTTTACTATATATATGTATATTCAAATAGTATAAAAATATTCTTTATTAAGTTAAAAAATATCCTAATAAGAGCATAATAAGCACCTATTAGGATATTATTTTTATTCTTCTGTATTAGTTACAGTAACAAATCCATCATCTGTTGATGAAGTTTCTCCTGTCTGAGTTTGATCTGTTGTTTCACTTGTAGAATTTTCATCTGTCTTATTTTCAGTTGTTGAATTATTACTATTATTACTTGGTCCTTGTTCATCTAAAAATTCTGTTATATTAATTTTTCTATCATTTGCATTCATATAATAATATTTCTTTCCAGAATTTATTGTCATATATGCATCATCAAGAACTGGTCTTATTATCATTTCACCTGCTGAATTTATTAATGCATATTTTTTATTTTGACATGCTACTAAAATATTATAATCTGGTATTAACAGTAAATTAATTGCATCTTTATTACTTGTTGCAATATATCCAAAACTATCAAATTCAAAATCCAAGACTTGCTTTCCGTTCTTATCAAAAGCTCCCCATAATTTATCCTTTTGTACCGGAATCATTCCATTATCTAATAAATATCTGTTTTTTATGTTGTTTTGTTCAAATTTTGTATTATCTATTCCTATTTGGTCATATTCTATATAAATCTTGATATTTCCTTTTGAATCTATAACTCCGTATTTATTATCTTTTTTTGCCAAATATAAACCTGTGTCACTATCTATTAATTCTAGACTGTCATATAACAATTGAATTTTTGTTTCTTTTTTAGCTGATATAATTCCAACTTTATTATTACTTTGTACTAAAAAATCTCCCGAATTTGGTAAATATTCTATATTGTCATATTTAGCTTCTATTATAGTATTACCTTTTACATCTATTACAGCATAAACTTTTCCTTGATTTTTTGTTACAACCAACATATCATTAAGAACCGCTTTTTCATTTGTATAATTATCACTTATTGTTTCATATCCATAATCCAATACTCTTGATGAATATGATTGAATTAAATATGGCATTGTATATATATATGCTCTTTGATTATCAGCATTATATGAAAATGATATATTAAATGCATTTTCTATCGCATCTGAAGTTGCATATAATTTTCCATTCATAGCTTTTACTGGTTTTTTAGCATAGTAGTAATCGTAATTTCCATCACTATTTTCTAATGTTAATTTATAAATTTTATTTGAATTCAAAGCAAAGTTTGCTACTTCATCATCATCTTGCACATAGCATTTACTTTGGTCTTCTGATTTATCTGTATATTCTCCATTATAGCTTTCATAACCTAAATATGCTGCTATATCTTTTATTGGAAAATATATTGTTCCATCATCATCTAATACCATCATTTGTTTTACTTTTTCATTTAGACTTCCATTTACATATAATTTAAATGTTTTTTCTTGTATATATGCTATTGCTATAACAGTTCCTATAATCGCAACTACTAATAGTGATATTATTATTAATATTATCTTTGCCATTTTTTTAGAATTATCTTTTTTCTTTGGTTGTAACTCTTCATCAATTAAATTCATTTGTATTCCCCTTCCTTACTTATAAGTTTACAAATTATACCGATTATTACATCTAATATTTATAATTTGTACAAATTAAATTAGCGATTTGGCTAATCTATATACCCATATTTTTTATAAAATTCGTTCTTGAATGTTAATAAATTATCATGCTCTATTTCTATTCTAACTCTTTCCATCAAATTAGTCAAGAACCTTAAGTTATGAATTGATAATAAACGTACCCCTAATATTTCATTTGCTTTTACTAAATGTCTTATATAGGCTCTTGTGTAATTTCTACATGTATAGCAATCACATTCTGGATCTAATGGTCCCCAATCTCTTTCATATGTTGCATTTCTTACAACAACTTTTCCATGTGATGTTAATGCCGTTCCATTTCTTGCAATTCTTGTTGGTAATACACAGTCACACATATCTATACCTGATATTGCTGCTTCTATTAGATAATCTGGTGTTCCTACTCCCATTAAATATCTTGGTTTATCTTTTGGCATTTTAGGTGCTGTATAATAAAGTATATCTAAGAACTCTTCTTTAGGCTCCCCTACACTTATTCCTCCAATTGCGTATCCTGGTAAATCTAGTGTTATTAAATCTTCTAAACTTTTATTTCTTAAATCTTTATAAAAACCACCTTGTATTATTCCAAATAATGCTTGTTTATCTGTTGTTACATGTGCATCTTTACATCTTTGAGCCCATCTTGTTGTCCTTTCCATTGAATTTTTTGTGTATTCATATGTTGATGGATATGGACAACATTCATCAAATGCCATTATTATATCTGCTCCTAAATCTTCTTCTGTTTTCATTACAGATTCAGGTGTAAATACATGTCTACTTCCATCTAAATGTGATTTAAATTCAACTCCTTCTTCAGATATTGTTCTTAAATCCCCTAAACTAAATACTTGGAATCCTCCACTGTCTGTTAAAATTGGTCTATCCCAATTCATAAATTTGTGAAGTCCTCCTGCTTCTTTTACTATATCTTGTCCAGGTCTTAAATATAAATGATATGTATTTGATAATATTATTTGTGCTTTTACTTCTTCTTTAAGTTCTTCTGGTGTCATTGATTTTACTGTTGCTTGTGTTCCTACTGGCATAAATATTGGTGTTTGTATGTCTCCATGTGGTGTATGTATTACTCCTCTTCTTGCTCCTGTTTGTTTACATTCATGTAATAATTCATATGTTACTGCATGTTTCATTTTTCCCTCCTGGGGATTTAGGGACGTTCCTTAAAATCCCTTTATAAAGGGATTTTGGGACACTCCTTAAATCCATATTTTTATATATTTAGGGTATTCTAAGGAGTGTCCCGAATTCCCTCAAAAGAGGGAATTCAAGGAACGTCCCTAAATCCCTTCGATAAACATCGCATCTCCAAAACTAAAGAAACGATATCTTTGTTCTACAGCTTCGTTGTATGCTTTCATTATATAATCTTTTCCAGCTAATGCTGATACTAGCATTAATAATGTTGATTGTGGTAAATGGAAGTTTGTTATTAATCCATCTATACATTTAAATTTATATCCTGGATAAATAAATATTTGAGTATCTCCCTCTGTTGGTTGTACCATTCCAGTATTTTCATCTGCAATTGTTTCCAACACTCTGCATGATGTTGTTCCTACTGATATTACTCTTTTTCCAGCTTTTTTTGTTTCATTTATTTTATCACAATCTTCTTGCTTAATATAAAAATGTTCGGAATGCATTTCGTGTTTTTCTACTTCGTCTTCTTTTACTGGTCTAAATGTTCCAATTCCAACATGTAATGTTACATTTGCGATTTTAACACCTTTTTCTTCTATCTTCTTTAATAATTCTGGTGTAAAGTGCAATCCTGCTGTTGGTGCTGCTGCTGAGCCTTCATATTTTGCATATACTGTTTGATATCTGTCATTGTCTTTTAGTTCTTCGTGGATATATGGTGGTAATGGCATTAGTCCTATTTGGTCTAATATTTCATTAAATATTCCTTTATAATGGAATTCCACTTTTCTTGTTCCACCTGGCATTATATCTAATATTTCCGCTTCTAGTAGTCCATCTCCGAATATTACTTTGGTTCCAACATGAAGCTTATTTCCTGGTCTTACAATACTTTCCCAAATATCTCCTTCTATGTTATTTAATAATAAGAATTCTACATGTGCTCCTGTTTCTTTTCTTCCATAAATTCTTGCTGGTATAACTTTTGTATTATTTCTGACTAAGCAATCACCTGGTTCTAAATAATCTATTATGTCTTTAAATACTTTGTGTTCTATTGTTTGTTTTTCTCTATTTAGAACCATTAGTCTTGATTCATCTCTTTTTTCTAGTGGTACTTGTGCTATTAATTCTTCTGGTAAGTTGTAATTAAAATCTGTTACTTTCATTTTTTTCACTCTTTTCTGTATTTTTTAATTATATTTTTTAACAATAGTTAATAATTTAATTTAAATATTTATATATTTTTAATTTTCTGTATTAACTTCTAAATTCTGATTAACATTTTCTTTAAACAAACTTCCTATGTTTTTAACATTATATACTATATTTTTAAATAATTGTTTTATTTGTTCCAATGCATTTTGTGGCTCATGAAATTCATCAATATTATATGAATATTTAAAATCCAAATTTTTAGCTGGTTTTAATGTATACACCTCTGCAGGTAACCCTATATTTCCATTTGATGTTTTTATTGTTTTGTTCATATAATCTATATACCAATTCTTAAGTCCTATTATATTTTGATTTTTATATCCATATTTTTCGTTATCATGTAGTGCTGGTATTGTATATCCATATTCTTCTGCTGTTCTTTCCAAAGAATGCAAAAATTCATGTAAAAATACTTCTTCCGGAAATGTATTTACTCTTGAATCATATTTATATATATAACTTTTTGATGAATTTGGTAGTCTAATATTAGAATATCCTATTCCATAATAATCCATAGAACCGCAAACCTATCCAATCATTCACCTGAATATCATTTCTATATTCTTCATTTCCTAATCTGATAATTACAAAAATATGATCATACTCATTTTGTTTTACAACATCTTTTATTGAATCTTCAACATCTTCTGCTGCAACATAATATCCAAATTCTTCATCATATGATAGCTTGGTTATTGGGTCTTTTACTATATATGTATCATAATCAGCTGTCATTTTATTTCCCGATAAATCTTTTATATTTGCTCCAAATCTTTTTATTGTGTCTCTTATATCGTTAATATCTGTTTCTGACATTGATATATTTATCTCTTTTCCATTTAAAACAACATCTGTATTTTCAAAAATGAAACATGCAAATTTCCAATTATTATTTTGACTTATTGTTCCTTCTTCAAATGTAAAATCACTAAACCATGCTGTTCCTATGCATTTTCCTAAATATCCACCTAGTCTAAATCCTATGTCCACTTCTTCTCTATCTTTTGAATTAAATATCATTTCTATTTTTTGCCAATCTTGTGTTCCCGTTATTGCCACTGATTTTTCTGTTGTTCCTATTATTGATATTTGTGCTCCTACTCCTGATATGTCTCCTTCTGGTTTTACATTTTCTGTTTTTACCATACATGTTACTTTATATGGCATATTTTTTTGTACCTTTACTTTTTTATAGAATGTTGCATCATTTTCATTGTTTGATGTTATTTTATAACTATTTGTTTTTGAATATTTTACTTCGCTATCTCTTTTAAATTCTGATGTGTGTAAGTTCATTTCACTTCTTACATATTCATTAAAATTATTCTTGCTATAAAAATTCAAGGCTAATATTAATATAATAATAATTATTATCCATGATATGATATTTCCTATTTTTTTCATATATTGCTTTTCCTTTCTTCAAGGTACAGAATTTTAAAAAAAAATTTAAAGCTAAATTCTTTTAATATTTTATCCTTTGTTCTGTTGTTTTTTGTCAAATATATTATACATTAATTATAAGATTTTAGCAATAGAAAATTTGCAGTTCATTAAGGATAATACTACTAATTGGTTAGAAAGTAAAAATCTCTATATTCCTAAGTAGATATATTATTTATAAGTATGAACTATTCATTACGTTCAAAAAGAAAATCTAATATAAAAAAACTAGACTCTCTAACTCAGGCCAAAAATATATATGTATATGGTTTTAGAATTTTTGAATGTAATTGGAGCAATATTAGAATTTCTTAAATAAATTAATGGAAAGAGTTCACTTTAGTGGAAAGGTGCCATTAATTTATTTTAGAAATTCTTATGTTGCGTATTGAAACCGAAAAAATTCTAAAACCATATACATATATATTTTTTCCGTGAGCATTCCTCATTTTTTTATATAAGATTCTCTATTTTTCACTTCAATCAAATTTTCATACTTATAAATAATATATCTACTTAGGAATATAAATTTTTTTACTTTCTATCCAACTTTAAACTATAACATAGAAAAAGTGATATTGAATCAACAATATCACCTCAAAAATTCAAATATAATTTATAAAACTTATTCTTTATCTTCTTTATCATCAGATAAAATTGCTGTTAAATTAATTCTACCTTGGTCGTCTATATCTGTAACTTTTACAGTTACTTTATCTCCAACATGAAGAACATCTTCAACTTTCTTAATTCTCTCTTTAGAAATTTTAGAAATGTGTAATAAACCTTCTTTTCCAGCTACTCCTAGATCTACAAATGCTCCAAAGTTCATTATTCTTGTAACTGTTCCAAGATAAATTCCACCAACTTCTACATCTCTAACAATGTCTTCTATCATATCTAATGCTTCGTTAGCTTTTTCAGAATCATTTGAATAAATCATTACTTGTCCATCCTCTTCGATGTCTATTTTAACACCTGTTGCATCAATTATTTTGTTTATAGTTTCTCCACCTTTTCCGATTACATCTTTGATTTTTTCAACTTTTATTTTTGTTGATACTATTCTTGGTGCATATTTTGATATTTCTTTTCTTGGCTCTGAAATTACTGGTGCCATTACATCTTCTAAGATATGTTTTCTAGCTGCTCTTGTTCTAGCAAATGCTTCTTCAATAATTTTGTATGATAATCCGTCAACTTTGATGTCAACTTGGATTGCTGTTATACCTTTTTCTGTTCCACCAACTTTGAAGTCCATATCTCCGAAGAAGTCTTCTAGTCCTTGGATATCTGTTAACATTACATAGTCATTTTCGTCATTAGGATTTGTTACAAGTCCTGTTGATATACCTGCAACTGGTCTCTTAATTGGTACACCTGCTGCCATTAATGATAATGTGCTTCCACATATACTTGCTTGTGATGTTGAACCATTTGATGATAATACTTCTGATACAACTCTTATTGCATATGGGAATTCTTCTTTTGAAGGTAGTACTGGAACTAATGCTTTCTCTGCTAATGCTCCATGTCCTATTTCTCTTCTTCCTGGTCCTCTTGGTGGTCTTGCTTCACCTACGCTGTAGCTTGGGAAGTTGTATTGATGCATATATCTTTTTGATTCTTCTGTATCAATTCCGTCTAATGTTTGTTCTTCGCTTATCATTCCTAATGTTGTAACTGAAAGTACTTGTGTTTGACCTCTTGTAAATAATGCACTTCCGTGTACACGAGGTAATAAATCTATTTCACATGATAATGGTCTGATTTCGTCTATTGCTCTACCATCAACTCTTTTATGTTCATAGAATATCATATCTCTTACTGTCTTTTTCTCTAATTTGTAAATTGCTTCTCCAATATCAGCTTTATGTTCTTCTGCAGCTTCTTCTCCAAATTTTTCAGCATATGCTGTTGCAATTTTGTCAGATACTGCTGCTACATTGTTGTCTCTTGTTTCTTTATCTGCTTCTTGAAGTGCTTGTTTTACATCTTCTGCAAAGTTTGCTTCTATAAATTCATATACATCATGGTCAACTGCAAATGATTTGTATTCAAATTTTGGTTTTCCGATTTCTTCTTTCATTTTTTCAATGAATTTACAAATCTTTTTGATTTCTTTATGACCTTCTTTAATTGCTTCTAACATAACATCATCTGGAACTTCGTTTGCTCCTGCTTCTATCATAGCTATTTTTTCTTCAGTTCCTGCTACTGTTAATGTTAAGTCAGATACTTTTCTTTGTTCTTCTGTTGGGTTTATAACTATTTTACCATCAACTAATCCAACATTTACTGCTGCTGTTGGTCCACCAAATGGGATATCTGAAATTGATAGTGCTGCTGATGCACCTATCATTGCTGCTACTTCTGGTGAGTTGTCTTGTTCTACTGAAAGAACTGTTGCAACAACAACTACATCGTTTCTGAAGTCTTTTGGGAATAATGGTCTTAGTGGTCTGTCTATTGCTCTTGATGTTAATATTGCTTTGTCACTTGGTTTTCCTTCTCTTTTTTGGAATGAACCTGGTATTTTTCCAACTGAATATAATTTTTCTTCATAATCTACTGATAGTGGGAAAAAGTCTATTCCATCTCTTGGTTCTTTTGATGCTGTAACGTTTACCATTACAACTGTGTCTCCATATCTTACTGTTACACTTCCATTTGCTAGTCCTGCAAATTTTCCTGTTTCTATTGTTAGTTTTCTTCCTGCTAATTCTGTTTCGTATACTTTAAACATACTATTTTTCTCTCCTTTTTCTTCTTTTTTGCACCATTTTTTAATAAATTCAAACATTGTTTTTTCCTCCTTTTAGGAATTGAGGGATTTATGGATCAGTACATGAATTCACTTTTATTATTAATTTGAGTCCAGTACACAATTCTTCCCTTTTTTATTAAATTTTTTGAGGGATTTGCTGTGGTATCCTCATATTCCCTCTTTTTTTGAGCCTCATTTAGATTGTAACCTCTATAATATTCTGGATTTTATTTCTAGCATTCGCTAAGCTTGCCCAGTACATTATACAAGCTACTTACCTAAATTTCCGGCTCTTTTTTAACTTACAGAAAATTATTTAAATTGATTAAATATTCTTGAATTTTCAACCAATTTTTGAATGTCCCTGTTTGCTATTTTTCCACAAAAAGCCTATGCTAAATCTTTTGTTTTGCATAGGCTCTTTTATGAAATTATTTTCTTAATCCTAATTTTTCAACGATGTCTCTGTATCTTTGTACATCTTTTTTTGCTAGGTAGTTTAATAAGTTTCTTCTTTTACCTACCATTTTTAATAATCCTCTTCTTGAGTGATTATCTTTAACATGTACTTTTAAGTGTTCTGTTAATTCATTAATTCTTTCTGTTAAAAGAGCGATTTGTACTTCTGGTGAACCAGTGTCTTTTTCTTCTCTTTTATATGTGTTAATGATTTCTTGTTTTCTTTCCTTTGTCATTTTTCGTTACACCTCCTATTTTTATTTACTCCTTCAACTGAGCTTTTAGCTTTGGTGCTTCGCTTGAAAAGCTAAGTAAAAGGTTTACCTTGAATAGTATACTATATTTTCTTGGATTTATCAAGGTTTTTGGAAAAATTTTGTTAATTTCATGTTACTATGGTTACATACTTTTTAAATATAACTTAACAAGCAAGTATTTTTTCAAATGTTTCTATACCTTTTTTAGTTCTTCTTTTATGCTCTTCTAATTCATTTAATATTTTAGAGTGTTCTCTATTATCCCTTTTTTCAATTTTAATACATAATTCTTCAATTTGTTTTCCTACATCTTTAGATATTGCTGCTATAGTTTCATTTAATTTTTTGTCAAACCCTTGATCTATTTCTTCAAATCTTTGATCTATTTTTTCAAACCTTTGGTCTATTCCATCAAATCTCTGATCAACTCCATCAAATCTCTGGTTCATCTCCTTAAGTTGTACATTAATATTCTCAAGTTCTTTTAATATTTTTTCCTCCATTATTTACATACCTCCTTCCATTAAATACTCGCTATATAGAAATATTTACTTTTTAGACAAACAATTTAAAATATTTATAATTTATTTTTGTAAAAATATTATAATATTAAAAATTTTAAAAGTCAATATTTATTTCAAAGTTTATTTTTTAAAATTTTTCTCCGTTAATTATACTTAAATTTTATTTAATTTTATGGGAATCTACTCGATTAAAAGTTAATTTAAAAATTTGAATCAAAACTATATATCTATACAGCTGTATTATGTATATCACAGTATTATAAATTTGTAAATATAAATCATAAAATTTATATAAAAAATCGACCGCAAAATTCGACAAAAACAACTAATTAAAAGGGGCATTTTTAATGTTTCATTTGCATCAAGTCGCCATTTGTTCTATAAATTTATAAAAAGCAAGACAATATTACTGCCTTGCTCTTAACTTATATTATTCACCTAATTCAGCAAAATATTTAATTGTTCTAACCATTTGGCTAGTATAAGAATTTTCATTATCATACCAAGAAACAACTTGTACTTGATATAAACCGTCTCCGATTTCTGTTACCATAGTTTGTGTTGAATCAAATAATGAACCATATCTCATTCCTATAACATCTGAAGATACTAAGTATTCATCTGTATATCCAAATGATTCGCTACTTTGAGCTTTCATTGCTGCATTTATTGATTCTTCTGTAATGTTTTCTCCTTTAACAACTGCAACTAATATTGTTGTTGAACCTGTTGGTACTGGAACTCTTTGTGCAGAACCAATTAATTTTCCATTTAATTCTGGTATAACTAGTCCGATAGCTTTTGCTGCTCCTGTTGTATTTGGTACAATGTTAACAGCTGCTGCTCTAGCTCTTCTTAAATCACCTTTTCTGTGTGGTCCATCTAATACCATTTGGTCACCTGTGTAAGCATGAACTGTTGTCATTATTCCTGATTGAATTGGTGCATAATCATTTAATGCTTTTGCCATTGGTGCTAAACAGTTTGTTGTACATGATGCTGCTGATATTATTTTATCTTCTGGTGTTAATATTTTTTCATTTACACCATAAACTACTGTTGGTAAATCTTTTCCAGCTGGTGCTGAAATTACAACTTTTTTAGCTCCTGCATCAATGTGTGCTTGTGCTTTATCTTTAGATGTATAGAATCCTGTACATTCTAGAACTACATCTACTCCTATTTCTCCCCATGGTAAGTTTGCAGCGTCTTTTTCTGAATATATTTTGATTGTTTTTCCATCTACTGTTATTGAATCTTCTCCTGCTTCTACTGTTTCAGCTTTTTCATATCTTCCTTGTGCTGAATCATATTTTAATAAATGAGCTAACATTTTAGGACTTGTTAAGTCGTTTATTGCTACGATTTCATATCCCTCTGCTCCAAACATTTGTCTAAATGCTAGACGTCCTATACGTCCAAATCCATTAATGGCTACTTTTACTGACATATTAAAATTCCTCCTTTAATTTAGCATTGGTTTTTCCTTTGCTTTTTCTTTTTAGTATTACCATATTTCTTTTGGCAATTCAATTCTATATCAAATTTATTTCATTTTCAAGTGTTATTTATTATTTTCCCATATATTTTTCTAAAACAATAATGAACATTGCATGTGACCATCCAAGACCAATAACCCAATTAGGTTTTAAAGTTTCATTATTAACTTGCTCACCTAAGAAATAATGTTTACCAGCTGTTTTAATGACAAAATCAAATGTTTCTTTTGCTTTCTTTTTCTCTCCTGTTTCTAAGTAATACAAAGTCATCCAAAGATTAGCAATAGGCCAAGGATTTCCATTCATATAATTATCATTTTCAAATCTTTGATATCCACCAGTATAAGTTCTCAAGCTCAAATTAATTCTTTCGATAGTATTTTGAACTTTCTTTTCCTTTGGCTTAAATACTTCAAATGGTGTAACTGCACCAACTATGCTTATATCCATTTTTTTATCTTCTGAATTTCTAACATAAGACTTCTTTTCTTCATCATATAAGTATTTATTGATATATTTTTTTATTTCAAGTTGTAATTTTTCTATTTCTTTTTTTGATTTTTCAACTTTTTCTTGTTTTAATCTATTGTTTTCAAAATCTGATACATCTTTTCCTAGCACATCATAAATTTTTAGCATACTTGTAAATGCTGAATAAATACTTGCTAGTGAATATAAGTGTACTCCCTCACACATTTCCCATAAATCATAACTTACATGATATTTATGAGCTTGTAAGTTGTCTTTTGAGTCTATTTGTGAATTATCTATTCCTTGTCTATAATCTTTGAAAGCTGGTTCAACCCAATCTTCTACATATCTTTTTAAGAAATCTGTTGCTTTTTCACACATTTGTAAATTCTCTTTTAAAAATTTTTCAGAATTTGTATATTTATAATGTTCATAGACTCCAAAAACCACACTTGCTGTTTCGTCAATTTGGTATCCCCAACAAGGAGCTAATTTTCCATCTGTATAAAAACGTTGTTCCCACATTCCATTTTTGCTTTGTGTTCTTTGGCAAAATACTTTGTAGAATTTTTCTGTTTCTTTATTCATTTTTAATATATCCATTGCTTTTGTCATAAATACAGCATCTCTAGGCCAACAATATGCATATCTTCCGCATTTTGTAAAGTTTTCATCTATTTCAGGTGATGCTATAATTGCACCTGTATCAGCATTTGTCAATAAAGGAAATAGCAATATACTTCTTTTATAAATTTCATATATTCTTTCGTCATAACTGTTTTCTGGCTCTTTAATTTTTAAGCCATTATGTTGCTTTACATATTTTCTCCAATATGCTTTTGTATTCATATATTCTTTATCAAAATCAATTCTTTTAACTCTTTCAATTTCATCCTCAATATCAGAAACATTCTTGTTTTCATCAATTAAAATGGCTATTTCCAATTCTTTCTTTTCTCCTGGTTTTATTGTTCCTATTTCATATGCTATTGATGTATCTTTTGACATTCCAATATAATCTTTATCGTATATTTCTGTTCTTTTTATATTATTTATGCTTCCATTTATCTGGTGTTTTATAATATCTTTTCCTTTTGAAAAAGTTGAGAATGTAAAGTCATGTGCATATTGCATCATTCCACCATCAATTATTTTGCATCCAACAAAATTATTTGTATCTGATAATAGTTCAGAATGAATGTAAAATTGCGTATTTAAATCAATTTTGCTTTCATTTAAAAATGTGTATTTTTTTAACAATATATTTTCTTTTATTAACACAAAATCTGTTTGTACTATTTTTAAATTGAAGTATGTGTTTGTTATTTCTGTATTTAATATATTGGTGTCTGTGTCATAATATTGTTTATATATGTTGTTTATATCGTCATGCAAATATATTAAATCTGATTCATTTATTTTCACTCCTGTATGAAAGTAATTTATATATTGTCTGTTATCTTTACTTGGAAAATATACTCTTTGCAATTCTCCCTTTGCTGTAAATGTTGCTATCATTTTTTTGTTTCCAATTATTGCTTCATTTAAATATTTGTTATCCATTTTTTTACCTTTCTGTCAATAGGGACGCCCCTTTTTGACAACTTTTTAGGAATTCATGATGTCCATTTTGGGACGGTTCTTTTTAGGACATCCGTTCCCAAATGAACATCTTCTAATACACTGATATATAGGCATTTTAATCAATGTCCTTTTTGTCAACTATGTCCCAAACAGAACCGTCCCCAAATGGACATTTTCTTAGCCCTCTATAACATTCAAAATTTGTTTTTCTAAATCTTTAATTTTTTCATTAATTCTAAACACATCTGCATCTTTAAGTTCACCATTATTCATATCATCTCTAACAGCATTATCCATATCGTCAATTTCAGCCCTTAATTTTTCTAATCTTTTCAAAACTTCAGACTTCATATTGACAGGTAATTTCTTATCAATTTTATGTGTTAATTTAACATCTTCATCTACATTAAATTCATATGTTTCACCATAACTTGGAATTATAACAGGTAATTTAGCTTCATCTTCAATTTTTTCTCCAAGTACTTCTTGAGATTCTTCTTCACCATGAATTAAAAATACTTGTTTTGGTTTCTTGATAAATGAATATACAAAATTCATTAACCCATCTTGGTCTGCGTGTCCTGAATATCCTTCTATATATTCAATTCTGGCATTTACTGCAATTTCTTCTCCAAATATTTTAACTTTCTTAGCTCCGTTTACTATGCTATATCCAAGTGTTCCAGGTGCTTGATATCCTACAAATAATATTGTTGAATTTGGATTCCACAAATTATGTTTTAAATGATGTTTTATTCTACCTACATCACACATTCCACTTGCTGATATTATTATACAAGGTTCTTGACTTTCATTTAGCGCTTTTGATTCATCTACTGTTGTTGTAAATTTTAGTCCTGGGAATTCAAGTGGTCGGTCTCCTTTTTTTATTTCTTCTTGTGTTTCATCATCAAATAGATTCATATTTTCTTTAAATACTTCTGTTGCAGATATTGCAAGTGGGCTGTCGACATATACTGGCGCTTTCATTAATGTTTCATATTCTTTTATGAATTTTTCGTCATCTTTTGTTTCTTTTATTTTATTTAGTTCATATAATATCTCTTGTGTTCTTCCTACTGCAAATGATGGTATTACAACTGTTCCTTTGTTATCAAGTGTTTCTGATACTATATCCAAAAACATTTCTGCTTTTTGGTCATTTTTTATATGTTTTCTGCTTCCATATGTTGATTCCATAACTAAAAAATCAGCATCTTCTATCATTGTTGGTTCACTTAATAATGGGATATCATTATTTCCTAAGTCGCCTGTGAAAACTGTTTTTGTTTGTTTTCCGTTTTCATTTACCCATAGTTCAATTATACTTGAACCTAGCATATGTCCTGCATCATTGAATCTTACATGTATGTCTGGTGTTATATCTATTATTTGGTCATATTGAACTGGCTCAAATATTTCTAAACATCTTGCTGCTTGTTCTGCTGTATATAATGGTTCTCTAGCCTCTTGGCCTTTTCTCATTCTCTTTCTGTTTTTCCATTCATTTTCCATTTCTTGAATATGGCCACTATCTGGCAACATTAATGCACATAAGTCACAAGTTGCTTTGTGTGCATATATTTTATTTTTGAATCCTTCATTATATAGTTTTGGTATTCTTCCTGAGTGGTCAATGTGTGCATGTGTTAATAGCATAAAATCAATTTCTGCAGGATTAAAATCAAATTCGTCAAAATTTTCTTCCTCTAATTCTTTTCTTCCTTGCCACATACCACAGTCTACTAAAAATTTTTTTCCTGCTGCTTCTACTAAATAGTTTGAACCTGTTACTGTTTTTGTAGCTCCTAAAAATGTAATTTTCATAAATTCCTCCTTTTGTCCATTTGGGGACGGTTCTGTTTGGGACATTTTTCCAAATTTTGTAATTGTCCATAAATGCTGATATATAAATCATATTACGTTCTTTTCATTTTTCCAACGATGTCCCAAACAGAACCGTCCCCAAATGGACATTACATTATCCCCATATTGGTCTTTTTTTGTTAAGCTTTATTTCTAAATCTTTTGGCTGTTGTATTTCTATTTTTTCCTCAAAAATATTTTCATCAAATATTTTAAGAAAATACTTATCTTTTTCCTTAGTAATTTTCAAATATGCATCTTCTAATTTTATAATTCTAACACTAAATATGTTTTTTAAAATTCTAAAGTTTGTTTCTTTGTCATTTGATACTTTTTCAAAAACTTTATATTCAATTGCTTTATCAATAATCATATTTGAAACTTCATCCATCACTTCTTTTAACTTATCCACATCTTTTACTTTTGTATTAAAATCATATTGCAATAATGAATAATATCTAAAATCATATATAATTTTTTCTACTTCTTGCTTTGTTTCGGCTTTTTTTATATTTAGTTCTAACATTTTCAAAAATAATTTTTGAAAATCCATTTTTAAATCATTTAATTTTTTATTTTTATCTTTTGCATCTAGAACTATCAAATATTTATGTTTTTCTTCAATTTTTTTTTGATATTTTATAAAATTTTGAGGTTTTAATATTTCATTTAATTCCTCTAATTTTTTCATTTTTTCTTTTTTTTCTTGTATCATTATTTTAGCCAAAACCCTCATGCTGAATATTTTATTTTCAAGCGATAAATTTTCATTTCTTAATACATACTCTTTTTGCAATAATTCTTTATCATTTATTGTTTCGTCAATATTCTTTATTTCTTTTGTAATTTGAATTTTCTTTTCGGTTATATCCTCTATAAATTTCTCTTTATCTTGGATTTCTTCTGCTTCAATATCTACTTTATCTTTTATTTTCAATACTTTTTCATATTTATCTTCATCAAACTTTATACTTAATAATATAGAAATTTTTGATAATAATTCTATTATTTTTTCTTCATTCTTTTTTCCATATTGATTTTCTAGATTCTCTTTAAACATATAAAAATAGTCAATTATAAATTCGCTACTTTTTACCCATTTATTTAAAAATTTATGACCAACTAATATTCTTAAATCTTGATATATTAAATTATGGTCTATACTTTCTATTTCTTGTGGGATTGTTGTCCATGAATATCCATTAAAATCTCTAAGCGGTTCTACCATATTAATATTATTTCCTACATTGATTAATTCTGATAATGTTTCATCTATAAGAAAGTATTCATCTTTTATTATTTTATCTTTTTTTGAAATTTTTGCAATTGCATATAATAGTTTCCTTTCTATTGGGTATGCTATTATTACCTTGTTTTTCTTGTCAACTATGTATGTTTTATTATTGGGTATTTTGTTTTCATCATCACTCATTTTTATAATTTTTATAGAATCACAATCATTTTTTATAATTTCTATTATACTTGCTATATATTCTGCTTTTGTTTGTACATCTTTTTTTACTGTTTCTAGGTCTTTGTATGATGCCTCTACTTTATATAATATTCCTAAGAGAGTACTTTTAACATGTTCATCAAAATTTTTATTTTCTAAAACTTCTTCAAGTTCATTATTGTAATCTTTTTTTACTAGTTTTTCTAATAAATTTTTTTTTTTCTGCAACCTTGTACCCTCCATTCTTGTCCATTTGGGGACGGTTCTTTTTGGGACATTTTTCCAAATTTTGTAATTGTCCCTAAATGCTAATATATCAACCATATTCAGATTTATCCATATTCAAGACAATGTCCCAAAAAGAACCGTCCCCAAATGGACATTTATTCTTCTTGTGGTGGTGTTCCCATCTTTAATTCGTCAAGTCTTTCTTTTGACATTAAAACTTCTCTTGGCTTACTTCCTTGATATCCAGAGATAATTCCTCTTTCCTCCATTTGGTCTATGATTCTTCCTGCACGAGCATAACCAACTTTGAATTTTCTTTGTATAAATGATGTTGATGCTGTTCCTTGTTCTACAACTGCATCTATTGCGTCCATTAAAAATGGGTCTGTTTCGTCATCTTCTGCTTGTTCTTGTGTTAATTCTTTTTCTGTTTTATTACTGTTTTCTATTGTTTCTAATATGTCCTCACTATAATTTGCTGTTCCGTTTTGTTTTACAAAACCAACAATTTTTTCAACTTCTTCGTCTGATACAAATGCCCCTTGCACTCTGACTGGTTTTGGAAATCCTGTTGGGAAGAATAACATATCACCTTTTCCTAATAGTTTTTCTGCCCCAACAGAGTCTAATATTGTTCTTGAGTCTACTTGTGAAGATACAGCAAATGCAATTCTTGATGGTACATTTGCTTTGATTAGTCCTGTGATTACATCTACTGATGGTCTTTGTGTTGCGATTACCAAGTGCATTCCAGCTGCTCTTGCTTTTTGTGCTAATCTACATATTGCTTCTTCAACATCTTTTGCTGCAACCATCATTAAGTCTGCTAACTCATCTACTATTATAACTATTTGTGGTAAAGTTCCTTGTTCTTCTTCTTTTTCAATTGCTTTGTTATATCCTTTGATGTCTCTTACACCTTTAGCTGCAAATAAATTGTATCTGTTATCCATTTCTTGTACGGCCCAAGCTAGTGCGCCTGCCGCTTTTTTAGGATCTGTTACAACTGGTATTAATAAATGTGGTATTCCATTATATACTGATAATTCAACTACTTTAGGGTCTACCATTACCATTTTAACTTCACTAGGTTTTGCATTATATATAATACTTGAAATTATTGTATTTATACACACACTCTTTCCTGAACCTGTTGAACCAGCAATTAAAACATGTGGCATTTTTGCTATATCTGCTAATTGGATATTTCCTGCAACGTCTTTTCCAAGTGCTACTGTTAATTTTGATTTATTATTTTGAAATTCTTCACTTTCTAATACTTCTCTTAAATGAACAGCTTCTTTTTCTTTATTTGGAACTTCAATTCCTACAGCTTGTTTTCCTGGAATTGGTGCTTCAATTCTTATTGTTTCGGCTGCTAAATTAAGTGCAATGTCATCTGCTAAATTGGCTATTTTACTAACTCTTACACCTTCTGCAGGTTTTAATTCATATCTTGTTATTGCAGGTCCTACAGATACATTTTCAACTTTTGCTGATACACCAAAACTATATAATGTTTTTTGCAGCTTTGTAGCTGTATCAGTTAAAGCCTTTGCCCCACCTTTTAATTTCTTTTTATCTGGTTTGCTTAATAATTCAATTGGTGGATATTCATAATTTTCGTCTTCAACTACCATTGCATGTTCCAATTGTAAAACTTCTTTTGTTTTATCTTCTTTCTTTTCTTCCTCTTGTCTAAACAAATTATTTTCAATAACATCTGGTTGAATTGATTGTGTTTTCTTTGTTTCTTTTGTTAATGGCGTTAAATCATCATTACTGTGGTCATATTTTTTTCTACCTTTTTTATCATCTTCTTCTAATATTCTACCACCAAAATTGATTTTTATTTGTTCTCCAACATTTTCTTCCTCTAAAGCCTCTCTTCTTGCTTGTTCCTTTTGCAATTCCTTAGCTTTTCTTTTATTTTCTAATATTTCCTGTCTTGACTCTTGTCTTGTTTTTTGTTTTTCCTCTTTGATTTGTTGTTTTCTTTCTAATCTTTCTTCTCTTTCTTCTTCTGTTTTTTCAACAAAATTATTTATCATTTCTGATATATTAATTCCAAATGTAAATACTGCAAGCATTACAACTATACCTATACACAATATAATTGCTCCAACTGGGCTTAATAAGTTTGCAAGTGGTGTTGCCAGTATTGCTCCTAATGCTCCTCCACCTTTATCTTGCATTCCAAAATTATATGCATCTTTTACTATTGTTGATATGTCTTTATTTGTTATTGACATCTCTCCTGAATTTATTTGCCAAGCACTCATTAAAACTGCTACACTTATTAGTAGTATTGCATATTGAGTCAATTTTGCAGTTAAATATTCATCATCATCTAATGCTAATTTTATTCCTATTGCAAATGTTCCTATTGGTAGAATGTATTTTATAATTCCCATCATTCCACCCAAAATCTCGTTTAATTTTATTCCTATAATTCCTGATTTTCCATATATTAAAACACATAATAAAACACTTAATATCATTAATGCTACTATTGCTAAATCTATATTTGATGCTCTTTTTTTTGCTCTTTTATTATTCTTTTTTTTGTTTTTTCTTTTAGCCATGTTCTCCCTCCATTTACATTATAATAAAAAGGGAAAAAAGTCCATCCACCTTTCCCTTTTATTTTAACTCTTTTCTACTATTTTGAACTGTTTTTAATGTATCCTCTATTGACATTTCCATTAACTTTAATGCCTCTGAAATATTTTTCTCTAAGCCACCTAATGTTTGTGTTAACACATCTTCTGTATGCGCTAATAATTCATCAGCATATTCTTTTGTTCCATTTGAAATCTCTCTTGATCTTTCATTTGCACTTTCTATTATTTCTTTCTTTTGCTCATATGCTTTTCTAGTAATTTCATGTTCATCAATCATAGAAATAATTCTATTTTCAGCTTCTTTCACTATTCCATCAGCTTCTTTTTGTGCTTCAACTAATATACGTTGTCTTTCTTCTTTTACCCATTTTGCTTGTTTTAATTCATCTGGAAGTTTTAATCTTATCTCTTTTATTAAATCTAACATTTCTTCCTTATCTACAATTCCCTTACTTGAAAATGGTACATTTCTGCTCCTTTCAATGATGTCCTCTAAATTTTCTAGTAATTCAAATATTTCCATGGTTTACCCCTTTCTAATTTTTAAAAAGATTAATACTGCTCTGCCATATTTTCTTTTATCTATTACTTCTATCTCAATTTTTTCTAACTCTCTTAATATTTTTTCTTCTTCATCTGTTTCTATAATAATAGTTGAATTATCATTAACTAATTTATTTTTTAAAATAATTTCAACTGCTTTTATAGCAAAATTTGATTCATATGGTGGGTCTATGTATATTATGTCAGCTTGTTGTTTTATTTTTGTTTTTAATAGTTTTTCATAATCCAAATTATATAACTCCACATTTTCTCTTAAATGCGTTTTTTCAATATTTTTATTTATTATATTCATGGCATCTTTTGATTTGTCACATAATATAACTTTTTTTGCTCCTCTACTTGCTGCCTCTAGGCCTATTGCTCCACTTCCTGAAAAGAGGTCTATAAATATTGAGTTTTGTATATCATTTTGTATTATATTAAATAATGATTCTTTTACTCTATCTAGTGTTGGTCTTGTTGTTTGTCCTTCTAGTGTATATAATTTTGTTCCTCTAGCTGTTCCACTTATTATTCTCATTTTGCTTTTTCTCCTATGTTATAATTTTATCGTTTTTTTTTTCAATGTCAATAGTATTAACACAATTGTAATATATATTTAATAGTTCTGTAATATTGTTCCAATTTTGTAATATTTTTCGCCAATATTTTATTATAAAATTTAAATTTATACAGTTAAGTAAAAAAAAAGCCTAACCCTATGGCTAAACTTCTTCTAATCTTCTTTATTTACATCTTTCAATAACTCCAATTGAGAAATTAATAAAGACTCCATTTTTGCTTTATATATATCGAATTGTTTTTTTACATCATCTAATTCTTTTTGTTTCATAATTATTTCATTATTTAATTCATCTACTTGTTTTTGGGCATTTACTTTAGCTTCATCTACTATTTGGTCAGCTTTTTGTTTTGCTACATTTTTTACTTCTTCTGCTGTTGATTGAGCCATTACTAATGTATTCTGTAAAGTTGACTCAATTGTTTTATATTGAACTAAACTATTATTTAATTCTTCAACTTTCGCTCTTAATTCGTTAACTTCTTTATAATTTTTTGAATAATCTGCTGTTAATTCATCCAAAAAATCGTCAACTTCTTCTACATTATATCCATTTACCATTTGTTTTGCAAATCTTTTATTATCTATATCTAAAGGTGTAATCATTTTATCCTCCTACATTGTAAAAACTCAAATTAATTATTTACATTGTTATTTTTTAGCCATGAAACTGATAATTTACTTTTCATTTCTTCTCTAGCCATTTCATTTGTTATTTCATAGTTTGATGGTGCTACTAAAAAGATAGAATTTGATACTTTTTGAATATATCCATCTAATGCATAAACTCCACCACTAATAAAATCAACAATTCTTCTAGCAACATCTTTGTTTACATATTCCAAATTAACAATTACAGATTTTTTTTCTTTTAAGAAACTACATATTTCATCTGATTGTTCAAATGTTGTTGGTTGAGAAATCACCATTTTTATAGCTTGTGATTGTGCTTGTGGCATACTTACAACTTTATTATTATTTTTTCTACCAAATAGTTTTTTGTTATCTTCTGTTTCTTCTTCCTCATTATTATCATAATCGTAGATGTTATCATCTTCATATTCTTCAGGTTCAGCTGAATCCATTCCAAATAAATCCCACACTTTGTTCATTAATGCTCCTGACATAAAAAAACCTCCTAAAACTTTTTTTACATATTATGCTAATAGTATCTACTTTTTTTTCTTTCTTGTCAATACTTTTTGCAAATGTAATAAAAGTTTAATATTTTTGTAATATTTTTGTAATATTTCTTATTATGTATTGAACCGAAATCAGTTTTAAATTTAATTATATATGATTGTATCAATTAAAAACATTACTATAATATATTAATTTGCTTTGCTCAAATCCGGATTCAAAATAAGTTCATCATAAATAGAAATAGTTTTCATTGATTGAATATCAGTACTTGAAAATCCTAAATTCTTCAATTCATCGGTACTATAGCTAGTCACAATAGAATATTTATCATTCTTTCTTTTAACATTAACAAGAATCTTATCCAAATACCCCGCTCTATTTCTAACAACATAGTTAAGACCATCGCTTTCAACAATAGCTTGATTTGGAACTTTTAAACCAGAACTATTCCACCAAATTAAATCAAAAGAAATCTTTCTATAATTTGCAAGTTCACTTATTTGCTTATTTATCTCTAAAATAATTAAAGTTTCCTCTTCATTTTCTTGTGATACATAGCTTATTTTTGCATCAATAACTTTACTATTAGACAATCTTATTTTAACCGAATCGCCAACATTAGCTTTTTTTGATTGTTCTGAACTTGTTATTGTTGCTATATAGCATTTTGAGCTATCTATAACTTTTCCACATTCATCATTTGTTGCTATCAATTGACCTGTTTTTAATTTTAAATTTTCCAAAAATTCTTTATTAATAGTTGAAAAATTATTTGGTGTTAAAGTTTCTTCCAATCCATCTACTTTATAAGAAACAATTCCACTTGATGGTGCTTTTATATATTCAGCACCTGAATTTAACTCATTTTCCAATTTTGCTCTTTGATTATATAACTGTTTTAAATAAGTTCCTGCAGCACTTGATTCACCAGATAATTTTGCTTTTTTACTTACTAAATCACTTATTTGTTTTTTATATTCTGTGATTTTTGACATATCTGATGTTTGGCTTAATAAAGCTATTTTTTCATCCAATTGATTTTCTAACAATTTTATATCAGAACTGAATATCCCAGTTTGTCCTTTTAATGATTCTTGTATTTTACTATCTAATTCCGATATCTGTTCTTTTAATTTATCTTCATTTTTACTGTAATATCTATAAATAGAATCACCTTTCGCTGTTTTTTCACCCTCATTTTTTATTCTTTCCATTCCATTTTTATAGTTATTACCTTTTACAACTTGTTCATCTCTTATAATATATCCTATATCTGTTTCTTCCAAATATAGAGTTCCATTTTCTACTGTTACTTTATCTGTGGGTTGCCTTACTAACAAATAAACAGCATATATTAAATATACTACAATTAAAACTAAAGCTATGTATATAATTATTTTTTTCTTATTGACTTTCTTTTTAATTTGATTGTTATTTTTATTTTCTTCTTCCAATACCTATTCCCTCCAAAATAATATTTATATTATTTTGTATATCATTTGTTCCTTCAAGCCATATAGTTTGCTTATTTTTTCTAAACCATGTTAACTGCCTTTTAGCATATCTTCTTGTTTCCATTTTTATTTTTTCTATCATTTCTTCTTTTGTATAAATTCCATTCAAATAATCTACAACTTCTTTATATCCTAGTCCTTGCATTGCAGTTGGAAATGTATCATATTTATTTAAAATATTTTTCACTTCTTCTATTAAACCCTGTTCAATCATTATATCAACTCTTTTATTTATTCTTTGATATAATTTTTCTCTTTCCCAATTTATTGCAAATACTTTATAATCGTATTCAACTGGCTTTTGTTTTGATTCAATTTCTTGCTGAGTTTTTGTTTTTCCTGTTGCTTTGTATATTTCTAAAACTCTCATTATTCTTTTTTTATCATTTTTGCTTATTTTCTCCATTGCTTTTGGGTCTATTTCCATTGCCATATTATACAAACTTTCTAAACCCTTTTCATTTGCTATTTTTTCTAATTCTTGTCTATAATTTTCATCTAATTTTATATCATTATATTCTATTTCATATATCAAGCTGTCAACATATAAACCTGTTCCACCAACAATTATAGGTATTTTACCTTTTTTTAGAATCTCTTTTATAGCTGTTTTGGCATCTTTTTTATATTGTGCAACACTGTATCTTTCATTTGGTGATACAAAGTCTAAAAGGTAATGTTTAATTCCTTGCATTTCTACTACAGTTGGTTTTGCTGTTCCTATATTCATGTCTTTATATATTTGCATTGAATCAGCTGATATTATTTCACCATTTATTGTCCTTGCAAGTTCAATTGATAAAGCAGTTTTTCCAGATGCTGTAGGCCCACAGATTACAACAACTTTTGCTTTATTTTCCATAACATTACCTCCTATCTGTATTTTTTCATCATTTCTAAAATTCCATTTTGCATATTTCCTAAATATGATACTTCAAATATTGCAATAATTATAAATATAATAGCTAAAATTATCAAACTTCTTATAATTTTTTCTTTTTCTATTTCTTCATCATTTATTTGGTTCAACTTTTTAAATACATAAGGCAATATTATATATCCATTTACTATTGTAAATAGCATTACAAAAATTGTCTGTATTAATTTCATTGCGTCTTTATTTTGATAATCTATTCCTATTTTTGATATACTAAATATTACAAATGTTATTAGATATACAATTACTAATCCACCAACTATAATGGCAACTTTTGTTTTCTTTTCTATATCTCCTAGGCTATGCCATGACCATGATAATAAAACTAAAAGCAATATCAATATTATTATTAAAATTACTGTCATGTGTTACCTCTTTTCTATTTTCTGGCAAATTTTCTTTCTATATCATATTTACTCATTTTTATTGCTGTTGGTCTTCCATGTGGACAAGTAAATGGATTAGGTAATTCTAATAGCTTATCCATTAGATTTTCTACTTCTGCTTTATCTAATACCATATTTGCTTTTACTGCAGCTTTACATGCAACTGTTGCAATAAATTTTTCTTCTTTTTCTTGCTTTGCAGTTCTTGCAACTGTATTGATTTCATCTAGTGTTTCTAAAAATAGTTCTTTATTATCTAGATTTATGCATACTGTTGGTACACCTGTTAATTTTATTGTATTTTCTCCAAATTCTTCTAGACTAAATCCAGCTTTTTCAAACATGTCCATATTGTCTTTAGCTATTTCCATTTCTTTATGTGTTAATGTTATAATGTCTGGTAATAATAGCATTTGTGAGTCTTTTGATAATTCACTATAATAATTTTTCTTAACTTTTTCGTACATAATTCTTTCATGTGCTGCATGCTGATCTATTATGTACATTTCTTTATCCATTTCTATGATAATATATGTATTAAATGCTATTCCTATGAATTTATAAATTGGTTTTTGATATTCTTCACTTTGCTCAAATACTGATAAATTGTCTTTTATTAAATCTACTGTTGTATTTTGTTTTTCTTCTTTTTCTGTTTCTTCTCCATCTGTTGATATTCCTATTGGTTTTGTTCCAAATAATTTTTCATACATTGTATTAAAATCTACTGGATTTTCATCATCATATTTGATATTTTCTAGTTGTTTTATTTGTTCATTTATTTTTTCTAATTTTTCTTCTGGTTTGCTTTCACTATTTTCTTTGTTCTCAATATTATTTTCTTCCGGTTCACCCTCGATATTTTCTGTTTTATCCTCTTCTGTTTTTTCTATATTACTTTCATTTTGTTCTTCATTATTATTAATTTCTTGAACAGGATTTTCTTGAATATCATGTTCTAAATTTTCTTGAACCTGAGTATTCTCTTCTGGATTTTCAGTATTTACTATATTTTCACTTTCCTCTTTAAGACTTATTTTTTCGTCACTTTCTATATTATCAATTTTAGTTTCAGAACCTTCATCTTTAATATTTTCAGCATTAACAGCCTCAGATTTATCATCTTCAATTTGTTTTTGTAAATCCTCTTTCATTTTTTTCAATTGTTCCAAAATATCTGCTGTATTTACAGGTCCACCTGTTCCAATATTAAAAGCTGAAAATACATTTTTTGTAGCATTTTTTTGTTCTTCTTGCACTACATTTGTTTTTATTTTACTTTCTTCATCATTATATTGTTCTATTCTTTTAGTTTCATTTTTTCTAAAATCAAACAATCCTTTTGAAGTCTCATTTTTTTGTTCATCAGCTTTATCTGTAGTCTTTTCAGTATTTGCAACCAATTCATTTTCTAATAAAGTATTTTTTATTGCATGATATATTGATTGAAATATTTTATTTTCCTCTTCAAATCTAACTTCCAATTTCGCAGGATGAACATTCACATCAACTTTTGCAGGATTCATATTAATATTTAATACCACAAATCCATATTTTCCAATAGGAATTAAACCTTTAAATGCTTGTTCTGTTGCAGCAGTCAATAATTTATCTTTTATATATCTTTTATTAACAAAAAATAATTGATTTGACCTGTTTGACCTTGCAATTTCAGGTTTTCCTATAACTCCTGTAATTTCTATATCCTCATATGTATAATCAACTGGTAAAATTCCTGTAGCAACATCTTTTCCATAAATGCTATAAATTACACTTTTCATATCACCATTGCCATTTGTTTGAATTACAGTTTTTCCTGTATTTATTAATTTTATTGCTATGTTAGGATTTACTAAAGCAATTCTTGTAATCACATCTTCAATGTAACCAGCCTCAGTATAGTCCTTTTTTAAGAATTTATATCTTACCGGTGTATTAAAAAATAGATTTTGGACTACTATAGTTGTACCTGTTTGGCATCCAATTTCTTGTTTGTCCAAAATGTTTCCTGCTTCAACTGTTATTTTATATCCTGTGTCTTGGCTTTCTGTTTTTGAAGTTAATTCTACATTTGCTATAGCTGCAATACTTGCTAAAGCTTCTCCTCTGAACCCCATTGAAGTTACTACATCTAAGTCTTCTGCTTTTCTTATTTTACTTGTAGCATGTCTTTCAAAAGCTATTTCTAAATCATCTGGTGCAATTCCTTTTCCATTATCTGATACTCTTATATATGAAATTCCGCCATTTCTTATTTCTACTGTAATGTTATTTGCTCCTGCATCAATTGAGTTTTCAACCATTTCTTTTATTACAGATGCTGGTCTTTCTATAACTTCTCCGGCAGCTATTTTGTTTATAGTTAAGTCGTCAAGTAAAACTATATTACCCATTTTCTTTCATTCCCTTCTTTGTTTTGTTCAAAAGAGTATACTGTGAATAGTAACTATTTTTCATTTTCTTTTTTTACTATTTTTTCTAAATCTTCATCAAATTTTGTTGTACAAATATATGTTGATAACATATAAACAAACAATACTGCAGGAATTGTAAATACTCCTATTGGCATTCTAGTAATTGCCATAATTCCAAGTAAAACTAACTGAGCCAACACAATGATTCCTATTGATTGTGCTAAAACCTTTAATGAATTTAATTTATAATATCTAATTGCCAAATATACTAAAATTATTACTGTAGCTATTACAAAAGAAACTATATAAGGTTTTATAACGTCTCTACCTCTAATATGAGAATTTTCTTCAATTGTAATATTATCAGCTGATAATTCTGTTCCATATTTTTCATTAACTTTAGTGATTAAGTCACTTTTTTGTTCATCCGTAATATCTGTAGTTGTTATACTTACAGCATCTTTATATACTTCAATTTCTTGAATTAAAACCGGTTGTTTTCCAAAAACTTCATTTGTTATTGCTTTCATATCTTTTCTATCAAATTCTTTTCCCAAATTTAATTCAACTTTTTTACTATCTGCATAATTTAAATCAAAAGCCAAACCTTTCGTAAATATAATTATTGTTCCAGCTATTAATATAATTGCTATTAAAACTGCTAATATTTTTGTACTTTTTTGTTTCATTATTAATACCTCCTATTTGCTTTCCACTTTTACTTTTAATAGATATCTTGTTACTATTGCATTATATACAGCAATAATTACCAATCCCCAGAATGCTGTCATTCCAAAGCTACTCATAGGTACCCATTTTGCAAAACAAAATGCTATTACCATTACGCAAATTGGCACTATTCTATTGAAAAATTTTACATATGCTGATGCTGTTGATTTATTTACAATTTTTTCTGTTGTTTCTTTGCTTATTTCTTTAATATTTTTTAATATCATTTCTATAAATATATAATTTAATAATAATATCATTGCAATTGCAAATAATGATTCTACTGATATTGTTACATTTGTATATCTTAATAATATTCCATATAATGCAGTTAAACCAATATAAGAAATTCCAGCTAATAAACCATTTACTTTATATTTAACTATTAAAACTATTAATCCAATTACTACAACTACTGCTATTGCTATAGCTACATATGCTAATTCTTTATTTGTTATATTTGACAATATATATTGATTTTTTTCTGTATCATATTTAACAGGCAATTTTCCACTATCTAGTACAGTTGCTACATTTTGTGCCTGTGTTACATATCCATTTATTGTTTTTGTGTCTGTTGATGCTTTTCCTACTGATAATTGTATTTTTCCTGTTGTTATTGCTTCATCAAAAGATGTTGACATTATATCTTCATCATCTATTTTCATTTTTATTTTCTTTTCAGTTGATGTTGAATTTCCTGATGTTGTATTTGTTTCTTCTGTGTTAGTTGTATTTTCTGTGTTTGTATTTTCAGATGTTGTGTTTTCTGATGTGCTATTACCTCCGGTTGTATTTTCTGTTGTATTATTTTCTGATTTTACATATGTTTTGCTTATTTCTTCTAATTTATTTTTTCCATTTTCGTCAAATGCTATTTCCAAATATACTGATGTTCCTGATGTTGTTGTATTATATAAAACACCTGATGATTTTACTGAACTGTTATCTAATAAAACTTCATTTGTTTCACTATCTAAAATTTCAAATTTTCCTACAGTTGTTAAATTTGAAACAATTGTATCTGTATTTGTATTTTCTGGTATTTGTACAATAATTTCACCATTTTGTTCATTTAGGCTTATTTTATATTCTCCAACACCTAATTTTTTTAATCTTTTTTCTATTACATTTTTTGCTGTTTTGTAATTTTCTTCTGTTTTTACATCATCACCATTTTCTGAATTTAGTGTTAATTTTAATGTTCTACTACCATTTATGTCCATGGCATAAGAATAATCTTTCATTACATTTGATACTTGATTTTTATTTTGTTTATAGATTCCAAAAAATCCTACCATTGATACTAATACAATTAAGAATATAATTGTTAGTATTTTTACTGTTTTCATTACATTTTTACTTTCTTTTTTCATTTTTAATCCCTTTCCCTTTCGCTTCACTTCGTTCCGCTCATCGTCATCCAAAATTTTTTCAAAATTTTGTCTGTCAAATCTTGTGTTTTTCGTTCATCGTCATCCAAAATTTTTTCAAAATTTTGTCTGCCAAATCTTGTTTTTTGTTTATCGTCATTCAAATTTTTTATAATAATTTTGTATCATTTATTATTAATTCAAACCATATTTTTAAATATTTTGCAGCGTATTTGCACATCATTGTTCTTTCCATAAATATTTCAAAATAGTCTAATACTGGACATATTTTTGTATCTATTGTTAAATTTAATGTTATTTTTCTTTCTTTTTCATCCATGATTAAATCTGCATTTGTTACAGCATAATTTACTCTATCATGAATATCAAATGTTGATAAATTTTTGTTTACTACTCTATCTCTGTGAACATCTGATTTATCTGCTAATATTAATGCTGCTGATATATCGCTTACTGCTGTTCCTGTATTTTCGTCATGGTTTCCTATTGCCATCATTATTTCTGTTATTTCTTCTATTGGCATTCCCATTTCTCTTAAAATGTTATATGCAAGTATTGCACCTGTATGTGCATGGTCTACTCTGTTTACGCAGTTTCCTATGTCATGCATATATCCTGCTATTCTTGTTAATTCTACCGTTCTTTCTGAATAGCCTAATTTTTCTAGTATATCTCCTGCTCTTTTTGATACTATTGATATGTGCCTGTGTCCATGTTCTGTGTATCCTATTGCGTTTAGTTGTTTTTGTGCTCCTCTTATTAGAGCATCTAACTCTTTGTTTTCTTTAATATCTTTTAAAGTTATCATTTGTTCCCTCCTTTTTGTCTTTCTAGATTTTATATTAATTTAGTAAAAATATCAACTGTTTTTTGTGAATTTTTGATATTTATTTATACATACAAAAAAAACGACTAAAAATAGTCGTCATATTTGGAGCAGGTAGTGGGAATCGAACCCACGTCATCAGCTTGGAAGGCTGAGGTTCTACCATTGAACTACACCTGCATTATTTAATTAATCTGTCATTACTCCATTATAAAATATAAAAAATATGGAGCAGGTAGTGGGAATCGAACCCACGTCATCAGCTTGGAAGGCTGAGGTTCTACCATTGAACTACACCTGCATTGTTCCTGACAGTTATAGATTATAAATGATTTTATTATAACTGTCAAGACTTTTTTAAAAATTTTTTAAATTTTTTGTCACATTTTTATAATTTCAGTTGTTGCAATAGTTTGCGGTCTTTTTATTAATACATTCCGTCCATTCCTGCTGCACCCATTCCATTATCATGACCACAATGACAGTCCTTTTCTGGAATATCTGCAACTAGACTTTCTGTTGTGATAACCATTGATGCAATTGATGCTGCATTTTGCAAAGCACTTCTTGTAACTTTTGTTGGATCAACAATTCCTGATTTTTTCATATCAACATATTCTTCTTTGCTTGCATCAAATCCTACACCAACTTCTGATTTTTTAACATTATCAGCAATTACTGCTGGTTCTAATCCTGCATTTCTTGCTATTTGTTTTACCGGTTCTTCTAATGCTTTTAATACTATTGTTGCACCTAATTTTTCTCCACCTGTTAATTCATTTACTGTTTTTTCAACTGCTGGCGCTACATTTATTAATGCTGTTCCACCACCTGCAACTATACCTTCTTCAACTGCTGCTTTTGTTGCAGAAAGTGCATCTTCAATTCTTAATTTTTTATCTTTCATTTCTGTTTCAGTAGCTGCACCAACTTCAATTACTGCAACTCCTCCAGCCATTTTAGCAAGTCTTTCTTGTAGTCCTTCTTTATCATATTCGCTCTTTGTTTCATTTATTTGAGCTTTTATTTGTCCAACTCTATCTGCTATTTGTTGTTTGTCTCCTGCACCATCAACAATTATTGTATTTTCTTTTTGAACTTTTACTTGTCTTGCTCTACCTAATTGTTCAATTTGTGTATCTTTTAATTCAAGTCCTAAGTCTGATGTTATAACTTCTCCACCTGTTAAAATTGCGATATCCTGAAGCATTGCTTTTCTCTTATCACCAAATCCTGGAGCTTTTACAGCTACAACATTTAATACACCTCTTAATTTATTAAGTACTAACGTTGAAAGTGCTTCTCCTTCTATGTCGTCACAGATTATTACTAATTTTCCTGATTGTTGCATCAAGTTTTCTAGTAATGGTAATATTTCTTGAATATTACTTATTTTTTTATCTGTAATTAAAATGTATGGATTGTCAACAACTGCTTCCATTTTTTCTGTATCTGTTACCATGTATGGAGATACATATCCTTTGTCAAATTGCATACCTTCAACTACATTTAACTCTGTATTTGATGTTTTTGATTCTTCAATTGTTATAACTCCATCTTTTGAAACTTTTTCCATAGCTTCTGCAATCAATTCTCCAACTTCATCATTGTTTGCAGAAATACTTGCAACTCTTGCTATGTCTTCTTTTCCATTTACAGGAACACTTATTTTTTTCAATTCTTCAACTGCTGAATTAACAGCTTTGTCAATTCCTCTTTTCATTGCCATTGGGTCTGCACCAGCTGCTACATTTTTAACTCCTTCTTTAATCATGCTTTGAGCTAAAACTGTTGCTGTTGTAGTACCATCACCTGCAACATCATTTGTTTTTTCTGATACTTCTTTTACAAGTCTTGCTCCCATGTTTTCAAATTTATCTTCTAATTCAATATCTTTTGCTATTGTAACACCATCGTTTGTAATTAGTGGTGCTCCAAAACTTTTGTCTAATACAACATTTCTTCCTTTTGGTCCTAATGTTACTTTAACTGTATTAGCTAATTTATTAACTCCTTCTAATAAAGATTTTCTTGCATCTTCTCCAAATTTTATTTGTTTTGCCATTTTAAATTTCCTCCTAACTTTCCGGGATTAAGGGACGTTCCTTCAATTCCCTCTTTTTCGGGATTTTGGGACACTCCTTAAATTTTTTCTTTTTAAAATTTGAGTTTAAACCCTAAATCTCTCTTTTTTTTATTCTACTATTGCTAAAATATCGTCTTGTTTTACTATTAAATATTCTGTTCCTTCATATTTTACTTCTGTTCCAGAATATTTGCTTACTATTATGTTGTCTCCTTTTTTTACATACATTTCTTCATTTTTTCCGTCTATTTTCTCTCCTGGTCCTACTTCTATTACTTCTGCGATTTGTGGTTTTTCTTGTGCACTACTTGCTAAGATGATTCCACTTTTTGTTGTTTCTTCGCCTTCTTTCATCTTTATTAATACTCTACTTCCTAATGGTTTAATCATGATATTACCTCCTTCAAATTTTCTATTTAAGAATGTTTTAGTTTTATTTTTAGCACTCTTTTTGTTTAACTGCTAATAATTTATACCTTTTTTTAGCAATTGTCAATAGAGTTTGCTAAAATTCACATAGAATTCACATTTGACTGTATATTATATGTAATACAACTAATCTATAGAACCATATAAAAACCACTATAACATAAAAGCGGGTTTCTAATTCAGAAACCCGCTTCAAATAAATATGAAATTTTTACATCATTATGCTATCCTCATTAAACTTCCACTGATACTTTCAGACCATAACTCATCATAAAGTGCTGTATTTAGTATCAGTCTTTTCAAAACTTCAGTAATTTTGTAACCTTTACTAGTTACAAGTGACTCATCTCTGAGGAAAACTTCAACCTTAGCTTTTGCAAAATCTTTTTCAGTAAAGTCAACTTCACCAATCAGTTCACCAGCAGGGTTATAAATAATCATTGTTCTTTCTTTTGAACCCTCAACTGCCATTTGGTCAGCCTTTGCCTTAACTGATGCAATATCAATTGCTCGTTGTACTGGTTGAGTTTTAATCTTGCCACCTTCTTCTTTCATTACTTTGTACCATTCAGGTACATCGTCTTTGTTAAGTTCACGAATAACATAACCTGTTCGATCTTCGTAGAAGAAATATTCACGACCATCCTCTCCTAAAAGATACGGCCGTTTTTCTCCTTTTTCATTCAGTAACTGTTCTAACTTCATTTTATTTCCTCCTTAATGTAAAACATTTTTATGTTACCTATTGTTTATTATACTACAATTATCTAGATTTTGCAACCCTTACCAACTCAACAAACAAAGGAGCTGGTTTATTAGGTCTAGACTTCAACTCTGGATGAAATTGACCTGCAATGAAAAATGGATGTTCTTTTTGAGAAAGTTCAACAATTTCAACTAATTCACCATCTGGAGAAGTTCCTGAACAAATCAAGCCAGCATTTTCAAGTCTTTCCTTAAAATCATTATTATATTCAAAGCGATGTCTATGTCTTTCAGCAATTTCTCTTGTACCATAAACTTTTTCAGCCAATGTTCCTTCTTTAATAACACATGGATAACTTCCAAGTCTCATAGTTCCACCTTTTTTATTAACTGATTTTTGATTTTCCATTATATGAATTACTTGATTTTTTGATTTTTCATCAAATTCTTGTGAATTCGCATCTTTTAAACCTAAAACATCTCTTGCATATTCAACAACAGCCATTTGCATTCCAAGGCAAATTCCTAAAAATGGTATTTTATTTTCTCTTGCATATTTAATTGTTTCTATTTTTCCCTCTATTCCTCTATTTCCAAAACCACCAGGAACTATAATTCCTTGGAAATTTTTAAGTATTTCATCTGCAGTATCTTTTGTTATTTTTTCTGCATCTATCAATTTAATTTCTGTTTCCACATCATTTGCAAATCCTGCATGTTTAATACTTTCAATTACAGATATATATGAGTCTTCTAATTTGATATATTTCCCTACTATAGCTATTTTAACTTTGTTATTTTTGTCTATTTTTCTTATTTTTTCTATCATTTCTTCCCATTTTCTATTATCTGGAATATATCTATCTAATTTTAAATGATTACAAACTTCTCTAGCAAATCCCTCTTCTTCTAGCATTAATGGTACGGCATATAAACAATCTGCTGTTTTGTTTTGAATTACACTTGTTTTTCTAACATTGCAAAATAGTGCTAACTTTTCTCTGATATTTTCTGGTATATCTTGTTCTGTTCTACATACCAAAATATCTGGTTTTATTCCATAACTTTGTAATTCTTTTACTGAATGTTGTGTTGGTTTTGATTTTATTTCATTTGAGCCAAATATATATGGCAATAAAGTTACATGGATAAAACATACATCCTCTGGATTTTTTTCCAATCCAACTTGTCTAATTGCTTCAATTATTGAAAGTCCCTCAATATCTCCTACTGTTCCACCTACTTCAGAAATTACTATATCTGTATCTGTGTTTTCAAATCCATATATTTTTTCTTTTATTTGATTTGTAATATGTGGTATTACTTGTACTGTTTTTCCTAAATAGTCTCCTCTTCTTTCTTTTTCAATTACTTCTGAATATATTTTTCCCATTGTAATACTTGAATTTTTTGTCAAATTTTCGTTTATAAATCTTTCGTAATGTCCTAAATCTAAGTCTGTTTCAGCTCCATCGTCTGTTACAAAAACTTCTCCATGTTCATATGGGTTCATTGTTCCTGGGTCTACATTTATATATGGATCAAATTTTTGAATTGTTACCTTATATCCTCTATTTTTTAATAATCTTCCTAGTGATGCAGCTGTTATTCCTTTTCCCAATCCTGATACAACTCCACCTGTTACAAATATATATTTTGTGTTCATTTTTTCCTCCCTCTAAAAAAACCAGAATTAAGATTTTGTGTGCAGTGCAAACTACTACAAAATCTAATTTTGCCATATTTATCTTTTACAGAAATTCATCATAATATGATAATTTTCCTATAATATAAAAATAAAAAAGATTAAAAAAATTTTCCGGCAAATGCGGTTTTTTTTTAATCTATTATTATTTTAACACTTGCTATTTAATTTAGCAAGTGTTTTTTTATTTTTTATTTTTGTGTTACAACTCAACATTCTAATCACTAAACTTTAACTATTGTTGTCCAACTCCATATTGTTTATATAACCAAGAAGTATAATCAAATGGTGTCAATGTATCTGGCATACCATAATCAACTCCGTATGTTTCAACTTTTATAGATGTAACTTTTGGTGGATTTACTGGTGTACTAACTTCTGCATTTTCTTTATTTTCTTGTCCTTCAGCTGCTTTAACTTCAACATTTTCAATTTGATGTACAACATCTAGACCTTCTATAACTTTACCAAATGCTGCATAATATCCATTTAAGCTTGTATTTTCTTTAGTCATTATGAAAAATTGTGAACATCCTGAATTATAAGATTCTTCTTTTAAATTTGATGAATATTGTGTATAATCAGCTCTAGCCATTGCAACAGTTCCCTCTTCAAATTTTATTGTATTCGTAACTCCATTTGATAGAAATTCACCTTTTATTGAATAATCTTTATCTTCTCCACCATCTTTTAAATCACTCAATTTAGCACCTGTTGTTCCATCTCCATCTTTTGAACCAGTTTGTATCATAAAGTCTTTCACTATTCTATGAAATGTTGTTCCATCATAAAATCCTTTATTTGCTAATGTTATAAAGTTTGCAACTGCTTCTGGAGCTTGATCTGGATATAATTCCATTTTTATTGTTCCAAAGTTTTCAACTTCCATTGTTGCTACTGGATTTTGACTTTTAAATGTTGCTTTTTTATAATATCCAAATCCTACAACTCCTATTAATACTATTATAGCAATCATTGCTATTATCCAAATTATTTTTTCTATGTTTTTCATTTTTTTCTCTCCCTCTATTCAAATATAAATTGTTCTTGCATTCTTCTTAAAGACTGTCTAATTGTCCTTGCTCTGACTTCGCCTATTCCATCAACTTCATCTAAGCTTTCAATATCAGCAGCAAGTACATGTTGAAATGATTTAAATGAAGATACCAAATTTTCAACAATATTTGATGGCATTCTTGGTATTTTATTAAGAATTCTATATCCTCTTGTATATACACCAACTTCATCATAATTGTCAAATGTTTCATATCCCAATAATTTTGCAATTGTATTTTCTCTTGTCATTTCTTCATATTGCATTTTTGCCAACTCTTCTATCACCTTTTCTGGTGTCTTCTTTTTTCTTGAATTTTTTGTGACAACAATATAATCTTTTATAATTAGTTCTTCTTCTTTTTCAAGTCCACCCATTAACTCTTGTAACTGCATACTTACGAGTCTTCCATCAATACCTAATTCATAAATTTGATTTTTTATTTCCTCAGATATTCTTCGTACCATTTCAGCCCTTTGAATTACATCAATTACATTTTTTAATGTTACTATATCATTAAATTCGTATTCATTCAATATTGAAAGTTTGTTATCAAATACTTTTTTATATCTTTCTAATGTTTGTATTCCTTGATTTGCCTTATTTAATACAGCATTTGTATCTTCCAATATATATCTAAAGTCACCTTTGAATATTGTAATTATATTTCTTCTCTGAGATATACTTATTACAAGTTCTCCAGTTTGTTTTGCTGTTCTTTCAGCAGTTCTATGCCTTGTTCCTGTTTCTCTCGTTTCTATTTCTCTTGAAGGTATAAGTTGTGCATTTGCAAACAGTATTCTCTTTAAATCTCCACTTAAAACAATTGCTCCATCCATTTTTGCTAATTCATATAATTTTGAAGATGTATATTCTTCATTGATATAAAATCCGCCATCAACAATTTCTTTAATTACATCATTGTTATCTGTTATAAGTAATAATGCTCCAGTCTTTGCTCTTAATATGTTTTCCAGACCATCTCTTATTGGCGTTCCTGGTGCTATTAATTTAAGTAAGTCTGCTGTCAAAATTTTTTCCTCCCTTCACTCTTTTTTGTCCATTTGGGGACGGTTCTTTTTGGGACATTCATTACAAAATAAACATTTCATATATCCCACTTATATCAACCTTTACATTCATTTCCTTTTTTTACCATAATGTCCCAAAAAGAACCGTCCCCAAATGGACATTTTTAAAAGCAACTTTTCATTGCTTCATTTATATCTTTCACACCTATTATATCTAATTTAAATTTTTCTTTCAAGCTTTTTTTGTTACTTTCTGGAATTATACATTTTTTAAATCCTAATTTTTCTGCTTCTTTTAGTCTTTTTTCTATCATATTAATTCTTCTAACTTCGCCTGTAAGCCCAACTTCGCCCATTATTGCAACACCTTTTTCAATTGGCTTATTTTTATAACTAGATGCAGTTACCATCAATATACCCAAATCTATTGAAGGTTCACTTATTTTCAAACCTCCAACAACATTTAAATATACATCTTGATTTCCTAAGTTCATACCTGCTCTTTTTTCCAAAACAGCTATTAATAGTGCTAATCTATTGTAATCTATACCATTTGCAGTTCTTTTTGGATATCCAAATACACTTTGAGATGTTAATGCTTGCAACTCTACTAGCATTGACCTTGTTCCTTCCATACATGATACAATACATGAGCCTGGTGGGTTGTCATCTCTTTCTGAAATCAGTACATCAGAAGGATTTGTTATTTCACACATTCCTTCTCCTCTCATTTCAAACATACCAATTTCATTTGTAGAGCCAAATCTATTTTTTACACCTCTTAATATTCTGTATGAAAAATATCTTTCACCTTCCAAATATAAAACAGTATCTACCATATGTTCTAAAACTCTTGGTCCTGCTATGTTTCCATCTTTAGTAACATGTCCTATAATTATTGTAGTTATATTTCTTGATTTGCATACTCTCATTATTTGTGATGTGATTTCTCTTACTTGACTTACACTTCCTGCCGCTGCTGAAATTTCTTCTGAATACATTGTTTGAATTGAATCTATTATTACTAATTTTGGATTTAAATTTATTATATTTTGATTTACAACATCTATATCTGTCTCACCTAAGAATAGTATGTTCTCATTATTTATTCCGTAATCTATCTGCTCTAAGTTTTATTTGTTCTGCTGATTCCTCTCCTGAAACATATAAAACTTGTCCTTCTCCTTTTACTTTATCACATAATTGTAAAATCAATGTAGATTTACCAATACCTGGTTCTCCTCCTAGCAAAATTAATGAACCTTTTACTAGTCCTCCACCTAAAACTCTGTCTAGTTCGTCAAATCCTGTTGATGTTCTTATTGTTTCTTTTGCTTCATATGAGTTTAATTTTTGTGGTACATTATTTGTTCCTTTTTCTGCTTTTAATGAAATGTTTTTGCTTTCTACTATTTTTTGTTCAAAAAAAGTGTTCCAACTTCCACATGCAGGGCATTTTCCTAGCCATTTTCCTGATTCATATCCACATTCATTACATACAAATACTGTTTTATTTTTTGCCATTTTGTCTCCTTTCAATTTTTCTTTTGTCCATTTGGGGACGGTTCTTTTGGGGACATTTTTCCAAATTTTGTAATTCTCTTAAAATACTGATATATCAAACATTCCTTTAAATATAGATTTTTTTAAAATGTCCTGAAAAGAACCGTCCCCAAATGGACATTTTTATTTAGCTCTCTCTACTATTTTTCTGTTCATTCCTAAAACTCTTGCTATTTGAGAACTCTTAATTTTCTTATTTTGTTTTATTCTAACTAAAAGCTTATTTCTCAATTTTTTATCAAACTTCAAAATTTCACAAGCATTTTTTACATTTACCAATTCACATATATACTGTAATAATTGTTCATCTGTTAATTTTTCTTTCATCTCATATTCCAAAAAATCATTTACTTCATTTTCAGATGAACTTTTATTAAATATAACAAATTCATCTTTTAATATAATTTTATTTTCTGTAAAAAGAGCCAATAACATTTTGGGATTAATAATATTACATTTTTTAACATATTCTTGATAACTGCTCCACATATATTCATCAATACCACATATTCCTGCTTTTACCGGATTTTGATGTATATATTTGCATACTGTTTTAAAATATTCTCTATCTTCTATTTTTTTACTTAAAAATCTATCTTGAAATAAATGTCCGTGTTCTTTCATATTTTTTATTAAAATATGAGGAATATCGAATTTCAATAATTTGCATTATTTTTGAAATTTCATCTTCTTTGTCAAAAATAACCAAATGAACATGATTATTCATTAAACAATATGCGTAAACATCATATTGATATTTTTCTTTTGTTTCTTTAAGTATCTTTAAAAATTGTTCATAATCTTTTGATTCATAAAATATATCATTTTTATCTATTCCTCTAATTATTATATGATACACTTTAGTGAATCCTAACTTTCTGTAAATTCTTGGCATAATATCTCCTTTTCATAAAATATTTGCCCCACTTTTTTTAATACCCCATAAAGTATGGTAATAAACAAAATTTTCTTTTTAATTATACTGTCAATTACCATATAACAAAAAACCAGAATTAAAATTTTTCACACAGTGCAAACTGCTACAAAATCTAATTACTGCCATATTTATCTTCTACAGAAGGTTATCATAGTATGATAACTTTCCTAGAATATAAAAAAGTATAACATATATAATTCTTATATGCTATACTTTTTATAATATTTCACTAAAAATTTACAATTATTTTATTACCAAACAAATAATCATGTCACCTTAGATTTTAGAACATGTCCCTTTTTACTACGATATCACAAAGATACATGTCCCTAAAGCACTATTTTCAATAATGTCCCAAAAAGAACCGTCCCCAAATGGACATTATTTATTTTTCTTTCCAAAAGTAATTTCCTGGAATAAGAAATCATGTACTTTTTCCCAAGTAATTTCTTGATGTAAAAATTCATTTATTTCATCTTCAACTTTTTGTTGAGCTGGTGTTAATTCAACTTTTATTTCTTTGTTCCAATCAATATCTTGTAACCAAAACGCTTTGAATTTTTGCCAAAATCCTGTTTTTACTGGTAATGATTCATTTCTTATTGTTCCCGCATTTTCTATAAAACCTTGTTCATTTTCATTTTCAAATGAAACTCCACCAAATACACCTGATTCTTTATTTATTTCTGCCATCTGTAGTTCCTCCTTTGTATTTTATTCTTTCTATTTAATTTATACTATAAATAAAAATAAATATCAAGATTTTTATCATTTTTTTGTGTTAAGTTTTTATTACATTAATATTACAATTCCGTTACATTTTTCCAAATCATTTATTTACCATTCCATACAGCAAAAATAATGTGTAAAATACATATAAATAGTTTTCCCATTTTTTCTATTTTTTCCATTTTTATCTTTAAACTCATCAATTTTTATATAATTTCACCTAAAATATGTTCTTGTTCTGCATCTTCACATATTACATTTAAAATTTTGTTATCTAAATTTTCATTTGATTTGCAATATACCATTATGTAATTTTGTGTATGCCCTTTATATATTTCATTTTTCTCTTCTTCAAATAATACTTCAACAGTTTTTCCTATATATGATTTATTGTATTCAATTTCATTTCTATCAGATAATTCTATTAATTTTCTACTTCTTTCTTCTTTTATATCTCCACTAATCTGATTATGCATACCCGCTGCTTTTGTTCCTTTTCTTGGTGAATATTTGAATACATGCATTTTATAAAATTTAATTTCTTTTAAAAATTGATATGTTTTATTGAATTCTTCATCTGTCTCTCCTGGGAATCCAACAATTACATCTGTTGTTAAATTCACATCACTATATGCATTTCTTAATAATCGTACAATTTCTTTAAATTGCTCTGTTGTATATCTTCTATTCATTCTTTTTAAAGTTTCGTCACATCCACTTTGTAATGATAAATGAAAATGATGACATATTTTTTCTAACTTTTTAAGTCTTTCAACAAATTCTTCTGTTATAAGTAAAGGCTCTATTGACCCTAATCTTATTCTTTGAATTCCTTGTATCTCGTTAATTTCTTCTAATAAATCAATTAATCTATAATTTGCTAATTTGCTATCTTTACTCATTACAAAATCTTTTCCATATGAGGCTATATGAATTCCTGTTATTACAACTTCTTTTATTCCTTTTGATGCAATTTGTGTAATTTCTGAAATTATGCTTTCTGGCTTTCTGCTTCTTACTCTTCCACGCGCATATGGAATAATGCAATATGAACAAAATCTATCACATCCATCTTGAATTTTTATAACTGCTCTAGTTTTTTCTGTGTATGTAACATCTCCAAAATCAGAAAATTCTTTTGAATACATTACATCATCTAGTTCAACATTATCAATATTATTGTTTATATATTCTTCTACATGCTTTACAATTTCCACTTTTTCATTATTTCCTAAAACTAAATCAATTTCCGGAATTTTTGATAATTCTTCTTTTGCAACTTGTGCATAACATCCAACTGCAATAACTATTGTTGCTGGATTTTTTTCTTTCATTCTTCTTAGCATTTGCCTTGATTTTCTGTCTGACATATTTGTTACAGTACATGTGTTTATAATACATATGTCTGGTTTTATATCTTCATTTTCTGGTGTTATTTCTTCTATTATTTGATATCCTTTTTCTAAGAATTTTTGTGCCATTGCATTTGTCTCATATTGATTTACTTTACATCCCAATGTTACAAATCTTACTACTTTACTCATTTTCTTTTCCTTTCATTTATCCATTTTGGGACGGTTCTTAAATGAACATTTTTTATTTTGATTTTCCATCTAATGTATCTAAATTGTCTAAGGCTTTTCCTGTTCCTAATGCTACACATGAAATTGAGTCTTGAGCAATCATTACATTTATTCCTATTTTTTCTTGTAATAATTTATCCAATCCATCTATTAAGCATCCTCCACCTGTCATATAAATTCCTTTGTCACTAATATCTGCTGCTAGTTCTGGTGGTGTTCTTTCTAGTACACTATGAACTGCATCAACTATCATCATTGCTGGTTCTATTAACGCTTCTAACATTTCGCTTGAATGTATTGTAGCAGTTTTTGGTAGTCCTGTTGATAAGTCTCTACCTCTAATTTCCATTTCAGCATCTTGGATTTTTGGATATACACATCCAACATTTATTTTTAGGTCTTCTGCAGTTCTTTCTCCTATAGCAATATTATGTTTTTTCTTAATATATTTTACTATATATTCATCAAATTTGTCTCCTGCAACTTTTAGTGATGTGCTTACAACTGAGCCACCCAATGATATTACTGCTATATCTGTTGTTCCTCCACCAATATCAACTACCATATTTCCACATGGTTTTGATATATCTATTCCTGCTCCTATTGCTGCTGCAATTGGTTCTTCTATTAGATATACTTTTCTTGCTCCTGCTTGAATTGCTGCATCTATTACTGCTTTTTTCTCTACTTCTGTTACTTGTGATGGTATACATATCATTATTCTTGGTGCAAATATTGATTTGCCACAAACTTTTCCTATAAAGTGTTTTAACATTTTTTCCGTTACTGTGTAGTCTGATATTACCCCTTCTCTAAGTGGTCTTGTTGCTATGATATTTCCTGGTGTTCTTCCTATCATTCTTCTTGCTTCTCCACCTACTGCTAATACATCTCCTGAATTTCTATCTACTGCTACTACTGATGGTTCTCTTAATACTATTCCTCTTCCTTTTATATATACAATTACTGTAGCTGTTCCTAAATCTATTCCTACATCTTGTCCAAATCCGAATTTCAACATGTAACATCTTCCCTTCTTTATTTTATTTGTTTCACTTTTGTTACATTTTCGTTACGATTATATTACAATTTATAAATTTTATCAATACATTTCATTGAATTTTTTATTTTTTTATATTATAATACTATTGCAATTTATAGTACAATAAAAAATATATATTTGAAATTAATGATTTATTTATTTTTTGTTGCCCCATTCTAAAAATTCTAACAAAAGTTTAAAAACTTTTGAGAATTTTTGAACGGTCCCCCCGAATCACTTCAAAATAAATAAATGCTTAATTTCATTTCTAATAATTTATAAAATTATATATAATAATTTTTAGGAGATTTAAATGAAAAATTACATATACAATTCAAAATCAGAAAATGATACAAAAAAAATGGCTATGAAAATAGCTTCAAGATTAAAAAAAGGTGATTTAATAGTACTTTGTGGAGATTTAGGTTCTGGAAAAACAAAATTTACAGAGGGTTTTCTAACATATTTTGGACTAGAAAATGAAATTTCAAGTCCCACATTTACCATTGTTAATGAATATAAAAAAGACAATATAAATATTTATCATTTTGATGTTTATAGATTAGAAGATTCCTCTGAATTTTATGCAATTGGTGGAGAAGAATATTTTGAAAATGGCATATGCATAATTGAATGGGGCGAATTAATTCAAGATGCACTTCCTAATGAATACATAAAAATCGATTTTTCAAGAAATGAATCAAATGAGAATGAAAGAATCTTAAATATTCAATCTATTGGTCAAAAGTATGATAATATTATTGAAAATTTGAAAGGAGAATAATTTTGAAAATTTTAGCTGTTGATACTTCCAGTAAATTGTGCAGTGTTGCAATTTTAGAAGATACAAATTTAATAAAAAAATTAGAATTAGATAATGGTCTAACACATTCAGAAACTCTAATGCCATTAATCCAACAAATATTAAAAGAATGTAATCTAACTTTAAACAATATAGATTTATTAGTTTCTGATATAGGTCCTGGCTCATTTACAGGTATCAGAATTGGAGTTGCATCTTGTAAAGCTTTTTCAGATAGTTTGAACATTCCATGTGTTGGAATTTCTAGTTTAGAAGTTTTAGCTTACAATATAAAAAATGACGGTATTATTTGCAGTACTATTGATTGCAAAAATGATAATTGTTATTTTGCTTTATATGAATTAAATTCTGGAGTTTATAATATTTTACAAGAACCTTGTGCAATGTCTATTAATGAGGTTTTATCTTTGTTAAATACGCAATATTGTGATAAAGCCATCTCTTTTGTTGGTGATGGAATTTCCAATGAAAGATTATGTGCTTTCTATGCTAACAATGATAATTTAAATAATTTAAAAAAAGAAACATCTTCTTATTTAAATGTTGAAAATTTAGGAATTGCTGGTTACAAAAAATATGTTAATCAAAATAAAACTGGTGAAAACATATTGCCACTATATTTGAAAAAGCCTCAAGCACAAATTCAATTAGAAGAAAAATTAAATAAAATTTTATAGAAAGGATAGATTTTAAATTTTTGCTAAATATCCTATTTATATAATGCATTATTTAAAATCGTTTATGTTATTATGGATTTTGAAATTAGTAAAATGTCTGTTGAAGATTTAAAAAGTATTAAAAATATTTTAACTTCTGATTTTGATAATTTTTGGAGTTTTGATGTTCTAGAAGATGAATTAGAATGTGAAAATTCTTATGTTATTGTTGCCAAAACTGTTGAAAATACTATTGTTGGTTTTGCTGGTCTAAAAGTTATTTTAGATGAAGCTGATATTATGAATATTGTTGTAAAAAAAGACTTTAGACATCATGGTATTGGTTCTATTTTATTAGAAAATTTAATTAATTATTCAAAAAAAATGAATTTAAAAACTATTACTTTGGAGGTTAATGAAAATAATCTTTCTGCTATACGTTTATATGATAAGTTTTCTTTTGATAAATTAGGTATTAGAAAAAAATATTATGATGGAGAAAGTGATGCTATCATAATGAGTAAAAAATTATAAAATTTTTGTCCTTTTGGGGACGGTTCTTTTTGGGACATCGTCGTCAAAAGGACTTTTTTTAATAATCCTCATATATCAACAATTTGAGGCAATTACAAAATTTGGAAAAATGTCCCAAAAAGAACCGTCCCCAAAAGGACACCTATAACTGTTTTATATATTCATAAATTTCTTTCCAATTCTTTTTATTAACTATATTTTGATGCTGTTCTGTATAATTTGTTATTCTAATTGTTACAATATTTTCATTTGATATTTGCAGACAATTTGATAATTTATCATCAATAAAAATTTCAATATTTTGTTCTCTACATATTTTTGCTTTATCCCTTGCATCAACAATCAATTTATCATATTCTATATTATTTTTATTTAGCCATGTTTTACTTAATTCATATGGGTTATTATGAAATTCACTATCTCTTGCTGTTATAATATATATTTTATGTCCATCTTCTCTTAATTTTTTTATTACATCTACAACATCTTCTCTTGGTTTTGCTTTTTTGATTATATTTTCTTGAATATTTCCAAAAAAATATAAAAGTTCATCATAATTAAAATTATATCTTTCTTTAAAGCTACTACCATTATTGTTTTTATCCCAAACTACTTTTGTTTCGTCAATATCCTTATTTAAGCTTTGTGCATATTTTAATGCAGCTGCTCCAACTTCATCTCTTATATCTGTTAATGTATCGTCTATATCTACTCCTATTATCATCTAACTCTCTCCAATCTACACATATTTTTCAATTTTTACAACAGTTCTTCCACTTCTAGTATTTCCACAAAATTCCTTAACAACAAATCTACCTTTTCCTCTTATTGTTATAACATCTCCTGGTTTTACTTGTTTAGAAGCCTTAGTTTCATTTTGACCATTAATGAAAACTCTTTCACTATCAATAATTTGAACAGCTTTACTTCTAGAAGTTCTTGCCAAATCTGAAACAAAATTATCAAGTCTAAAAGATGGAACAATTATATTCATTTCTTCAACCTTTATTTCTTGTTCTTTTAAGTCTTTCAACTCTATAATTTCTATTTTGGCATTTTCAAATCTTGTTAATGTTCCTAATTCTTGTTTCAATGTTTCTGCAGTTTCATCTTTAATCAAAATATCAGCACCATCATCTGATACAAGTATATCTCCTACTTTTTCTCTTTTTATACCAAGTTTTACAATTCCACCTAAATAGTTTCTATGTGTATATTTACCCTTTTCTTCGTCTTCAAGTGAAATTCTTATAACTTTGATTATTTTTGAATAATTTTTTTCTACCATATTCATATTGTATTTTTCCGGATATATTATAAGTACATTTCTTTCTGCATTTTCAAAACCACCATATAAAACATAATTTGAAAATTCTATTTTTTTCATAAATGTTTTTACTAATGCAACTTGATACATATCTAAAAAATCTGTATATTCCAGTTTTTCTCTTTGTTTTGAAAATTCTATTTTGTCTAATATTTGTGCCAATATCATTTTGTCTTCTTGTTTTTTATATTCACTTAATATTTTTTGTTTATCCATTTTTCCCCTCACTATTTTTTGATTTTGATGTTACTTTTGTAACCAATGTCCCAAAAGGACATTTCCATTCTGTACCTTGTTTTAAAAATTCATCTGGCCATGCCTGTTTCTCAAATTTAATATTTTGCAAATTATTTTCCACAATTAATTCTTCTACTGCTGTTCCTAATCCATTAATTTTTGTACCATCTTCTATTGTAATAACATTTTTTGTTTTCTCAATTGATTTTTTTATTGGTTCCTCATCTAATGGTTTCAAAAATCTTGAATTGATTACATCAGCATTAATTCCATTTTCTTTAAATTTATTGGCAATTTTTATTGCATCTGCTACTCTTTTTCCAATTGCAATAATACTAACATCTTGTCCTTCTCTTAAAATCTCTGCCTTTCCAAGTTCTATCTTTTGATGTTTTTCAAATTGAATGTTTTCGTCTTGTCCACCTCTTGGATATCTTATAACAACTGGTTTATTTAATTTTACTGCAAATTCCATCATATCTTCTAATTCTTTAAAATCTTTTGGCGCCATTATTGTCAAATTTGGTACAAGTCTGAAAAATGACATATCCAATGTACCTTGATGTGTTTCTCCATCTGCTCCTACAGCTCCTGCTCTGTCTACACACATTATAACCGGCAAATTCTGCATTGCTATATCGTGTATAACTTGGTCATATGCTCTTTGATAAAATGATGAATAAATTGGTACAAATGGTATCATTCCGTCAATTGCCATCCCTGCTGCCATTGTTAAAGCATGTTGTTCTGCAATTCCTATATCAAAAAATCTTGTTGGAAATTCTTTAGCAAATTTGGCAAGTCCTGTTCCGTCTTTCATAGATGCCGTAACTGCTACGATTCTTTTATCTTTTTTTGCTAGTTCTATTAATTTTTCACCAAATACTTTTGAATAGTCTGCTTTCTTTTCTTTTTTTGGTTTCCCTGTTTCTATATCAAATGGTGCTGTTGCATGAAATTTATCAGGATTTTCTTCTGCTATCTTATATCCTTTTCCTTTTTTGGTTAATACATGTATTAGTACTGGTCCTGTTACTTGTTTGCTTAGTCTCATTATATTTTCTAATTGTTCAATATCATGACCATCAACAGGTCCTAAATATGTAAAACCTATTTCTTCAAAAAACATCTTTGGTATTATCAATTGTTTTATGCTTCTTTTAATTCTTTGAACTACCTTTACTGTTGGCTTTCCTATAATCGGTATTTTACTAATTATTTTTTTACCTGATAAGTTTGATTTTGTATATAATTTTTTTGTTCTTAATTTACTTAAAAACATATTTAGTCCGCCAATATTTTTAGAAATACTCATTTCGTTATCATTCAATATTACTGTCATATGTGTCTTACTAAATCCAGCATCATTTAAAGCTTCTAAAGCCATTCCGCCTGTTAATGCTCCATCACCTATTACTGCAATTACTTGATTTTTTTCACCTTTTAAGTCTCTTGCTCTAGCCATTCCAAGTGCTGCTGATATTGATGTACTACTATGTCCTGTATTAAAGCTGTCATATTCTGATTCACTTGTTTTTGGAAATCCTGCTAATCCATCTAATTGTCTTAACGTTTTGAATTGTTCTCTTCTTCCTGTTATTATTTTTTGTGTATATGCTTGATGTCCAACATCCCATACTATTTTATCTTTTGGTGTATTAAATACACTGTGTAGTGCTAATGTTAATTCTACTACACCTAAGTTTGATGCTAAGTGTCCTCCATTTTTTGATACTACTTCTAATATGTATTTTCTTATTTCTTCTGCTAGTTGTTTTTTTTCTTCTATATTTAATTTTTTTACATCTTCCGGTGTGTTTATTTTTTCTAACATTTTATGTCTCCCCTTTTTTTATGCTACTCTAGCTTAACTTATCTTGAAGATTGTTTCTAGTATTTTTCACCTATCAATTATTTTTTATTATATTATAATTCCTCTTGCTCTTCTTTTATTTCAACATTCTTTTCTATTTCATTTATATTTTTTTCCGTTTCATCCATTAACACAGTATCAGACATTTCTACAATAACTTGTTTTCCTAATTCCTGAATGCCAATTAATTTTTTAGAATTTGATTTATTTTTTTTCTCATATTCATTTCTTTTTTCAAGCTTTAATAAACTCTCTTTCTCTTCTGAAATAGTTTGACTTACTTCAGTTATATCCATTCCATTTTTAGAATAATAGTCAATCATTTCTTCATTGAACTCTAAACTTTCTTTTATTGCCTGAATAAAAATATTTTCTTTATCATCAAATTCTGATATCATATTTCCTTTCAAATATTTATATAAATTATCTCCTTTTAAATTAACTTGAAAAGATTTGTCTTCATTATCATAAATAGTTTTTCCTTTAATATCTTGCTTACCATATAGATGTTGAATCATATCTTGAATATCAAATTCATCTTCTTTTATTCTAAATTGTATCATTGGTTTATTATCTTCTTCTCTTGTTGTACAAGCCTCTGTTCTAATACCATTTTTCCATGCATTTTGTAATGCCTCCGCCAAATCTTTCATACCTCCTGAAATGCTTATTGCCATATTTTTTTGTTCTTCAGGGGGTAAATTTAAAATATAATCTGATTTAATTATATAAAAATTTGATAAATCTCCTGTAATATGATTATTTAATAAACCATCTAATATATCTAGTCCATTTCCATGTTCCATTAAAGTATGTATTTTTCCCGAATTTATAAGATTATCAAATAAAGCATTTTGTGTAAATGAATCGAATATTTCATCTAATTTTTTTCCACCCAATACTTCCTTTAATGATTTTTTAGGTTGTTCTCCATTTTTTATCATTTCAATTTTTTCACTTATTTTACTTTTATTTAATTCAATATTATTATTTAATTTCTGTGTCATAAACACACCTCACTTTCTACAATCTCAATTTTATGAAATTAATTTTTATTCTACTTACTATTAATTTTAAATAAAGCTCTTATTTTATTAAAAATTTTTTTTAATAACGTTTCTTTATATACAATTATTTCAGTTTTTTCTTTATGTTTCTTATTTATATTTACTCTTTCCTTAAAAATTTTATCAACATTATATATTGATTTTTTTTGCTCCTCCATAATTTTTCTATCATTTTTTTTGTTTATTAATAATTTTATTTTTTTGTTCTTCTGTAGCCCAATAATCTCTAAAAAGTAATCCTATTATTGCTTTTGCTATTTTTGAAACATTTTGCTCGTCTAATGTTTTTTCTGGGCTATACAAAAATTTATAATCTTTATTTGAATTTTTTTCAAATACCTCTATTTTTCTTTTAGGAATTTTTAAATATTCTTCCTTATCTATATGTTTTAATATTTCTATTACCTCACTATACGCATTAGCATATTCAACACTTATCATTTGGTCCTCCCATAATTTTTCAAAATGAATATCATATTTTATAACTTTATTTTTAAAGCACATCTTCTAATAAAATATTACCATACTCTACTATACAATGCAAGTTTTTAATTTAACCTTAATTTACAAATCACCAAATTATGATAAATGCAGTAAAAAAAATATCTGAAATACCTGTTTCTGATATTTTAAATATATTTCGGCAAAATACTACATCAAAATTTTTCTCTTCTGCAAAATGTATAAAAATTTTTGTAACAGATAATATAATAAAAAACAAAAAATCACAAAAAAACATTGTATTTTAATAATTTTTGTTTTAAAATATATATGTATTACAATGACAAAATGGTTAATAGGTATTCCAAAAAACCTAAATATATTTATATAAGGAGAAATGTTCAAATGAAAAAATCAAAAATTTTATTAACACTATTTTTACTAATAACACTAATTGCAACAATATCATCAGCATCATATAATGATGTAACAATGTCTGTTGTAGCAGAACCAACTGCAACAATAAATTTTGGAACAAACTCAATAGTTGAAAGAAGTGTTATATCAAAAGACCTAGCAAAAAAAGAAATCACTTTACAATTAAAAGTTACTAACAACGAAAAAAGCCTAAAACCTACAGGAGAAATAATGTTAGTTATAGATAATTCAAAAAGCATGACTGACAATGTAACAACCACAAAAACAAGAGAAGATTTAGTTATAGACTCTGCAAAAACTTTAATAAACAATCTATTAGAAGATAATACTCAACTAAAAATAGGAGCTGTAAGTTTCTCAACTAATAGTGATATCACAAAAGAAGGAACAGCAGAAGATGCACAACTAATTTCCGAATTAACAAGTGATGCTAGTAAATTAACATCTGCAATATCAAACATTCAATATAATGGACCTAGAACTAATTTACAATCTGGTGTTAGTTTAGCAAAACAATATTTTTCAAAAGATACTGATAATTCACATAAATATATAATAGTATTATCAGATGGTGTCCCAAACGTTGCCATTAACTATGATAAAAATTATTACTCTGATGATGTTATTGCAAAAACAAAAGCTGAATTAGAATCACTTTCAGATATTACAGATAATGTTTATATAATGCTTACAGGTATCTCAAATGGTGATGCAACAGCTGTACCTTCATCAAAAACATATAATGAAATTATAGAATCAATTTTTGGTACTACTGAAAATCCAACTATTGGTAAATTCTATTATGTAACTGATGATAAAATAGAAGATACAATAACATCAGATATTTATAAGGACTTATTACCTATTTCTCAATCATTAACTAATATTATTGTTAAAGATTATTTTACAGATGAAATAGTTAAAAACTTTGATTTTTCTTATGTAAAAAATCCTAATTTTGGAACTATCTCATCAAAAATTGATACAGCAACAAATTCTATTACTTGGAATATTCCAGAATTAAAATCTGGTGAAACAGCAATTGTTCAATATAAATTAAAATTAAAAGAAAATTTTGATGAAAATATTATAAATAAAGTTTTAGATACAAACAAAAAACTTGATTTAACTTACACGGATTATTCAAATAAAACTGATACAAAAACTTCTAATATAACTCCTAAAGTTAAACTTACAGAAAACCTACCTGCTGAATTACCTAAAGCTGGTACTACAATTTTCTTTGGTGTTATGGGAATTGTGGTAGTAATTGCAATTGCATTTGGTATTAAATATATTTTAGTAAAAAATAGTATGAAATAATTTCAAAAAACTCTGTAGTTTTAATACTATAGAGTTTTTATTTTACATAATAATACAAAATTTATATTGGTAAATTCAAAAAGAGCCTTCTTTACAGCTCTTTTTTACTTTTCCTATCAATTACATTATTTTTATTATAGTCTTGAAATACATAATCCTATTACAAATAATCCTAAGATTACTCTATAAATAGCAAATACCTTAAAACTACCTTTTTGTAAGTAATTAAGTAAAAATTTAATTACCAAAACACCAACTATAAAGCTTGCAAATATTCCCACAAAAAATGCCGGACTAAATACAAAATCTTTTAAATCAACTAATGCTGCAGCTGCAACAACTGGTGTTGATAATAGAAAAGAATATTTTGCAACAGACTCTCTTTTTAATCCCATTCCTCTACCAACTGTCATTGTAATACCTGATCTTGAAACCCCTGGGAATGCTGCTGCAATTGCTTGTGATATTGCTATCCAAAGTGATTGTTTTAAAGTTATATCTTTATATTCAACTTCTGATTTTGCTTTTTTATCAACAACATATAATATTATACCCATTACAATTAATGCAATTGCTATCATAAACATTTCTACCATTTTCTCTTCTACACTAAATGCTGTTGCTAATTTTTCTATTATTTTTCCAGAAAGTTTATCTAATACCAAGCATAAAATTCCTGTTGGAATTGTTGATATAACTATGTACCAAAAAATTTTTCCATCTGTTGATTTTTTCTTTTTAACAACTTGATTATATCCTCCTTTTATTAGATTTACCCAGTCTTTAAAGAAAAATAAAACTATCGCAAATAATGTTCCTATATGTAATGCCACATCAAATGATGGGCTTATTTCGTTCCATCCAAATATCCATGGACATAAGTTTAAATGTGCTGAGCTTGATATTGGTAATAATTCTGTTAGTCCTTGAACTATTCCTAAAATTAGCGCTTGAAAAATTTCGTTCATTTTCTGTTCCTCTCTTTCGTTTTTTAGTTTTGTTATAATTTTATTACAATCCTGTAAGAATATTGCTTAAAATACTTATGAATCATATTTTATATCTATTTTGAATATCCACAAAATATTATTACAAATTATAACTATTTTTTATATATTTCTTTCAAAATATTATAAACTGTATCTTTTATAAATTCTGCTGTTGTAACAGGTGCAACCTTTCCAGGTAATGCCAAAGCCCAAATCAATTTCAAATTTTTATCCTTAGCAGCTTTTTTATCAATACCACCAGGATTTGAAGCTAAATCAACCAATAAACAATCATCTTTAACATATTTGATTCTTTCTTCTGTTAAAACCAAATGTGGAACCGTATTTATAATAACATCAAATTCTGATAAATTTTCACCTATTGTATTTATATTTGTTTCCATATGTCCATATGCTCTAATCCAAGCCAAATCCTCGTCTTTTCTAGCAGCACATGTAACTTTTGCCGAAAGACCTGCAAGCTTTCTTGCTAATACCTTGCCTATTCTTCCAAATCCTAATATTAGAACTCTACTTCCATGAATTATTTTGTTAGTATTTGCAATAATAATTTCAATTGTTCCCTCAGCAGTTGAAATTGTATTTAAAACAGCAAGTTCCTCTCTTTTCATTATATCGATTATTTCTATATACTCATCATTGGCTAAATCATATACTTCTGGTATTATACTTCCTGCAATTAAAATTTTTGCATTTATTACATGCATAAGTTCCCTTATAGATATTGTATTATTACTAAATGGTGCATTTATATCTTTACCATTGCTTGAAAAAGGTATAGGTCCTATTATAATTTCCGTATTTTTTACAGCTTCTTGTAATTTGTTACACATTATGATATTTTCATTTTCTTTTAATTCTTCAGCTTTTTCTACACCATATGTGTAAACTATATTACCATCTTCTGCTAACATTTTGGCTAGTTTTATTATTCTTAAATCTCCACCTATAACAGTAAAATTTGTACTCATAAAATCACTCTTTCTAATAAATTATTACAATCACAATTGTATTCTTTTATTAGTATATTAAATTTTATGATTTTTATGAATTTTTTATATAATGTTTTTCTTATGTTAGTTTGCTATATAATGGTATTTTCAATTGCCTGAATGTGATTGAAAATACCATTATATAGCAAATTACCATAAGAAAACAATTTTAACTATAAATTACAAAATTATTAAAAATCTCTTTGATTATCGTTCTGATTTTCTTCTATATTTTTTTGTTTTCTACCCTCTGGTTCATTTTTCAACAATTTAATATCAGCATAACTCAAATTTCTAGTAATATCAAACATATTCTCCAAATGTTCTTTTGCAATCAATTCCTTTTCAGTTAATTTTTGTTCTGTTTTCTCACCTGAATTAATATTAAATGGTATTGAAATTCGAGCAATAACCGTTATAAAAATTGGATCTTTTTTTATCTTTGGAACTACTTTTGCAGCATCAATATCAATTGCAACATTTGCAAACTGTATTGCCTTATCTTTATCATTTTTTATCATTGCAATTTTTGAAAGTTCATAATAACTATCTGCAGAAAGCTCATCATCCTCTAATGCCTCCATAAAATATTTTTCAGCCTCTTCTAATTCTCTATACATTAATGCAATTTCAGCTAACGAATATTTTGAATTATATGAAAGTGAATTTATGTCTGCTGCTCTTTCATAACATATTTTTGCATTTTGAAAATCATTTAGCATTGTATACGCAATTCCCAAATTATAGTTTATATCAAAATTTAATGGATTGTATTTTAAAGCGTTTTGATATACATTTACAGCTTCTTTATACATTTCTTTTGATATTAAAATGTCCCCAAGCAATTCTGTTGCCCTATAATAATCTGGTTTTTTATTTAATAAATTAAATAACATTTCTGCAGCTTCATCAGGTTTTTCTAAATTATTTAGTAATTCTGCAATTTTATAATATGAGTCATAATCTTGTTTATTTGCATCAATCGCTTGTACATATTCGTCAATTGCTTTTCTCATTCCGCCTTCTAATTCATAAATTTCAGCTAACATTTTATGTCCTACATAATTTTCAGGATATTTACTTACTAAGTTTATTAATTGCTCTTTTGCTTTTTTGTTATTTCCTAATTTTAAATATATTTTTGCTTTCAATACATTTAGAATTTGAATTAACGGTATTTGTTTTTTATCTAAAATAATTATTGATATTGGCATTAAAATTGCTAATATATATTTTATAATTGTCCAAAATGGTCCAAATTCTATTTTTTTAAGTACTTCTACAAAATTCAAAGATATTCCAATTGCTTCAATTATTAAAATACCAATATAATTTGTGTCATTTTCCTTAAACATTTTAAAAAACATATATACAAATATTAAAAATGCTAATATTGTAAAAATTAATTGTTCTAAAATCATATGTTTTCTCCTCTATAATGTAAAAACAGATTTTATGTTTATTATGTCCGTTTTTTCTTACAATATTTTATTGCATTTTTTGTCATTTGTCTAGTATTTTTGTATAATTTTCGAATTTCTGTTTATAATAATGTTAGGAGGTTTAAAACACATGGAAAATCAAAACTTAAACATTTTAGATGAAGTTAATAAAGGTGCAACAATGGGAATGGATGCAATTTCATATGTTTCAGAAAAAGTTGAAGATAATGATTTTAAACAAGTTTTAGATACTGAATATAATAAGTATAAAGATATTTCTAATAGAGTAAATAATTTATATGATAATTATAGTAGTAAAGAACCTCATGAAACAAATGCTATGAATAAAATGATGACCTGGTATGGTATTCAAATGAAAACTATGGTTGATGATAGTACTTCAAAACTTTCTGAGTTACTTATGCAAGGTACTAATATGGGTATTATTGAAGGTCGTCGTTTACTAAATCAAAATCAAAATATTGAACCTGATGTTAAAAATATTTTGAATGATTTTGTTGTTATGCAAGAAGATAGTGTTGAAACACTAAAAAAATATTTGTAAAAATGTTTTTAGGAGAGATAAAATTTTTTCTCCCCTAACTTTATTTATAAATTAGTATAAATTTTGTAATCTCTTAAAATTTTTCTTACATAATTATTAGTCTCTTTATAAGGAATATTCTCAACATCAGAACCATCAGCCTTTATTATTCCCTTTTCTATCCAAGTATCAACCGTACCAATACCAGCATTATACGCTGTTATTGCGATTTCAACATTCCCATACTTTTGTATTAATGTTGATAAATACTTTGTTCCAATATTTATATTAGTTTCAGGTTCCAACAATTCATCTCTAAAATCTTCATCTGAAATATTCAAATTTGTTTTCTTACACACATCTTGTGCAGTACTCTCCATTAATTGCATAAGTCCTATAGCACCTTTTCCAGATTCAGCCTTTGCATTAAAATTACTTTCCGCTTTTATAAGAGCATATACTAAATTTTCATCAACATCATATTCTTGAGAATATTTCTGGACATATTCTTGATAATCTTTTTTATATATTATTTTTTGTATTCTAATAGGAATGTTTAAAAATGCAATTAAAATACAAAGAATTAATATTATAGCTACAATTATTATTTGTTTTTTTGTTATATTTACTATAAACATTTTTAATCACACTCCTCTTTCATTTTGTCCATTTGGGGACGGTTCTTTTTGGGACATTTTTCCATATTTTGTAATCAGCTCTAATCATTGATATATACGTCTTTTTTTAAAATATCATTTTTTCAAAAATGTCCCAAAAAGAACCGTCCCAAAATGGACATTATTTATTTACATTCGTACCAATTTTCTGCTTCAGAAACTTCAGCAATTAGCGGTACATTAAGTTTTATTGCACTTTCCATTTCTGATTTAACAATTTCTTTTACTTTGCCTGTCTCTGCTAAAGGTGCTTCTATCATCATTTCATCATGAACCTGTAAAACTATTTTAGCATCTAATTTTTCTTCTATCAACTTTTTATACACATTTATCATAGCAATTTTCATAATGTCTGCTGCTGTTCCTTGTATTGGCGTATTCATTGCAGCTCTTTCTCCAAATTGTCTTACCATATAATTATTTGATTTTAATTCTGGTATATATCTTCTCCTGTTAAATAATGTTTCTACATATCCAGTTTCTTTTGCTTTTTCTTTCATATCATCCATAAAGTTCTTTATTCCAGCATATTCCTGCAAATATTCTTCTATATATTGTTTTGCAATTTTTCTTGATATTCCTAATTGCTCTCCTAGTCCAAAGTCGCTTATTCCATAAACAATTCCGAAGTTTACTGCTTTTGCATTGCTTCTTTGTTCTTTTGTTACTTCATCCATTGGTGTTTTAAATACCTTTGATGCTGCTTGTCTGTGAATGTCTTCTCCATCTTTGAATGCTTGGACCATATGTTTGTCTTCTGACATATGTGCTAATACTCTTAGTTCAATTTGTGAATAATCGGCATCAATGTAAACTTTCCCTTGTTCTGGTTTAAATATTTTTCTAACTTGTTTTCCTAACTCAAATCTTGTTGGGATGTTTTGCAAGTTTGGTTCTGTTGAACTTATTCTTCCTGTTGCTGTTATTGTTTGATGGAAGAATGAGTGTATTCTTTTTGTTTTTGGATTAATATATGGTTTTAATCCTTCAACATATGTTGAATTTAATTTCATTAATTGTCTATAATCTAATATTTCTGATATTATTGGGTCTTCCGATTTTAATTTTTCTAATACATCTACATCTGTTGAATATCCACTTTTTGTTTTCTTTACAACTGGTAATTTCATTTTTTCAAATAATATTTCACCTAATTGTTTTGTTGAATTTATATTGAATTCTTCTCCGGCCATTTCATATATCATTTTTGTTTTTATTTCTAGTTGTTCTTTTAATTGATTTCCAAATTTATTAAGTTCTTCTAAATCTGCATACATCCCATTCCATTGCATATTTGCAAGAACTGTTACTGTTGGCATATCTATGTTATTAAATAAATCTACTGCATTTATTTCTTCTAGTTTTTTCATTGTAATTTCTTGTAATTTATAAATTATATATGCATATAGTGTACATTTTTTTTCTTCTGCTTTTTGAGCCTTTTCTTGTTCTTCTTTAATTTTTTCTTCTTCTGACTTCTCTTCATTTGAACCAGATAGCCCCGCACCTTGCATTGCATCAAATAAATTGATTTGTTCTACTTTTGATAATTTTGAATCTCCTAAAATTTCATTAACATCTATTTCTAAATATTGTTCTGCTAAATCAGTCAATTTTAGTTTATTATTTGTTGGATTTAAGATATATGCAGCAATACTTGCATCATAATTTATTCCTTTAAAGTCCATTCCCTCTTGTCTTAATAGTATATAAACTCTTCCCAAATCTATTCCAATTTTTAGTATTTTATCATTTTCAAAAATCTCTTTTAGTTCTTGAATATTAATTTTTCCATTTGACTCTTCTTTTAGGTATTTTTCTGATTGTCCTTGGACTTTATTATCTTCTACTTTTTGAACTCTCTCTCCATTTTTAAAATCCATATAGTATGCTTCATTTTCTGAAGAATTAAAAATTGAAATTCCTGTTATTTTTTCCTTTATAATCTTATCTTCGTCATTATCTTTTTCAGTTTCCATATAAAAAATCATTCTACATTGTTTTTTAATAATTTCTTTTATTTCTTCTATTGGTTTTTCTACTACCTTATATTGATTTTCTATAGTATTCTTTTCATCAGAACTATCACCATTTCCGGCTTCATTTTGCAAATTAAATCTATCTATATATCTTTTAAAATTTAATTCTTTGAATAATTCTAAAACCTTTGGTTTGTCCCATTCTTCAAGTTTTAATTCTTCTAAAGTATCTTCAATAGGAACTTGTGTATTAATCTCTCCTAATGTTCTTGAAAGATATGCTAAGTCTTTATTTTGCTCTAATTTTTCTTTTTGCTTTCCTTTTACATCTGCTTCTCCAGCTTCTAACTTTTTATACAAATTATCAATTGTTTCATATTTTCGAACCAAAGAAAGTGCCGTTTTTTCACCAATTCCTGGAACACCTGGAATATTGTCAGATGTATCACCTTGCAAACCTTTAACTTCTATTAATTGCTTTGGCTCAATTCCATAAACTTCTTTTACTTTTTCTCTATTGAATATTTCTGTTTCTGTTTTTCCACCTTTTGTTCTAGGAATGTTGATTCTTACATTATCAGTTGCTAATTGAAATGTATCTCTATCTCCTGAAAGTATTACAACCTCAAGGCCTTTTTGTTCCCCATATCTAGAAAGTGTTCCAATTACATCATCACCTTCATAACCTTCTTTTTCAATTATATCAATATTCATCGCTCTTAGAACATCTTTTATAATTGGCATTTGCTCTGCAAGTTCTGTTGGCATCCCTTTTCTATTTGCTTTATATCCCTCATACATTTTATGTCTTGCAGTTGGTGCTTTTAGGTCAAATGTTACACCTATATAATCAGGCTTTTCATCCTCTAACAATTTGAATAAAATTGCTAAAAATCCATAAATAGCATTTGTGTATTTTCCATCTTTTGTTGTTAATGCTTTGCTACCCATTATTCCATAAAATGCTCTATTCATTATACTATTTCCGTCAATCAATACTAGTTTCTTCAAAATTTTTTCCTCCTAAATTTTTCAGGATTCAGTACATATTCCAAAATCCCTAATTTTTAAAAATTAATAACAATACAATCATCTAATTCCTTAATAGAACCATCTTTTGGATAATTGTTCATATTTTCCGCTTCTACTTTTCCTTTTTCATACTCCTCATCCGTAGGGAAATTAAAATCATATCCCAAAGAATTTAAAAATTTAATAAACTCTCTTCCATTATCATTCCAAGCTTTCTTCCCCCACCAAAGAACAGACAAACTATTTGATTGAGCACCATAGCCACCCATTCCTTTATATGGAGTACCCATAATTATCAACGGTTTTGATATATCATAATCTTTTTCCAAATTATAAATTAACTCATTTGCAATACTTAAATCTTTTTGATATCTTTTATAATCATTATAAAATAGTTGATTCAATGTTTTTGACTGTTGTAATACCAAAATACCAATTAATATACAAGCCAAAATTTTTGTTACTTTATATTCACTCAAAAATTTATAAACCATTAAAACAATTATTGCAACAAACAATCCCCAAGAAGTACAAGTTCTATATAAAACAGAATCCAATTGTAACATACTTATCGCAAAATTTGATAAAAACATTGCAATAAAAATCACTAAAATCATCCAATTTCTCTTTTTATCTGATTGCAAAATACTCATAGCAAGTCCAATTCCAGCTGTTATATCAAATATAAGCACAGGAAAATATTTAGTATTTCTCATACCATTTACTATATTTGCTAATACTAATTGTAAACTTTCTAATATACCATATTGTCCCCAATTTATTTCTTTATCAGCTACATCTGAAGCTCTAACACCAGCCAAATAAATCAATTTTACTATAATTTCATCTAAAACTACACCTGCAATTAAAATACCTAAAGAAGAAAATAAGTACTTAAAAACATCTTTAACTTTTTTATTTTTATCTGTATATATCATTAATATTGCTGTAATACATATAGATAACAACATTATTTGTGCACATGCTTCATACATTGACATTGCTAATACTAATATTGATGCTGCTGCAATATATAAACTTTTTTTATGAATTTTTGTATAATTTTCATAAAAAACCATAATACCTAATGATGCAAGAAAACTACCAAACATTACTGCAATATTACAATTTTCAAATATAAATATTTCATTAATTATTGGAAATGAGATAAATACTGTTGCAAAAGCAACATATGCACCTAATGATAATTTGTCATTTAAATTCTTTTTTAAAAATATACACCATAATACTGCTGTTAACATGATTATACTACTTGCAATAAAATCTATCCAAAATGGTATAAATTCTGTTATGTTTAGAATTTGATATACTAAATATGCCCCCCATCTTCCTATTGCTAACATTTCTTTACCCTGATAATATCTATCAAATGCTGTATCATCCATCCCCACAGATGAATTTGTTATTGTGAATCCAAAGCTTAGCACTGTTATTAATATAATTGCTATTATAAATATTTTGTTTTTTAAAAAATAATTTATTGATTTTTTATATTCTTCTTTTAGTTTTTCCATTTATTTTTCCTTTCACTTTTTAATATAAACAATAATATAATGTGTTCCCTTCAAACACTAATTGCTCTTTATCTAAGTTGTCCCAAGATTTATTAGAAAAATAATTTTTATAATAATTTATTTTATTTATATATGCTTCATAGCTTTTTATTTCATTTATTACATCATTAAATTGTCTATTATTATAGTAATTAATAGCTCCAACTCTTGACCACTCTGCTCTTAAAGCTCTATAACACAATGCTGAATGATTTTTTATATTATCATAATACCATCCACTATTACTATTATAAATAAAAACTATATTATTTACTTCAACATTTTTACTTTCTTCATATTCTCTTATCCACATTCCTATTTTTTCACAGTCTTGTTTATCTTGTACATTTACTTTTTTATGCTCATTCATTATTAAAATCGAATTTCCTAATGATAATATTATATATGAAGCCATTATAATATATAATATTCCATTTTGTATATTTTCATTTCTTAATTTACAATTTTCTTCTAAATTACAATACATATACAAAATTACCAACCCAATCATTGCCCCTATTGAGTATGCTGTTCTTCCTGTTCCAAATGCAGACAATGTTATAAGATTTGGTGCAAATACTGTACATATACAAATAAAAATTATTGCCAATACATTTAATGGTATATTATTTTTAGCATTTTTAGTCATAAAAACACAAACATATACTAAAAGTATTATCAAATAGATAAACAACATATTTTTAGGAAACAAATTATATGTATTTTTTAAAATCTCACATAAATTTTGTACAATATATATAAAATTATCTAGTATATTCTGCAAACTTCCCATTCTTGTTTGTGTTAGATTAAAAACTTGTCCAATAATTTTGACTTGAATTAAATCAAGAATACAACCAATTCCACCAAAAATACCACTTAAAATCAAATTCTTTATAACTTGAATATTTATCTTTTTTTCCTTAAATATAGATAATACAAATGTTATTGTAAATAACCAATTTATTGTACCCTGATAAAATAACACTGACAATATTGCTAATATTATACTTTTTAATATGTAATTGTTATTTTTCTCTATTATTTCTTGTGCTGCCATTATACTTAACAAGATGCTTGCAGACATTATTGCACATTCTGCAAATTGCATATTTTCTAAATATGCAAAATTAAATATTATTATATATGATATTGCAAGTATTATATATTCTTTTTTTCTATCTGTTTTTTCTGTATATTTTAATATTATATTTTTTAATTTAATAACACTTATACTTGAAATTATCAATGCAATTGCTGTTAATATTATTACATATATCATTATTGGAATATTAATTTTTTGTACTATTAGTGATATTAAACACATAATTGGTCTTCCATCATTTAATGAATATGTTATTGCATATTTTTCGTATCCTTTATTTATAATATTATAAGTATCTGTTGCATAATGTCCCATTAATAATGGTGCATATATAATACATGTTATTATTAATATGACTATGTATGTTAGGATTTCTTTTTTATTCATTTTTTTTATACTTTTATCTTTGAACATTCCATTTTCTCCTATTGATTTTCTTTTGCACACACTTCAATTTTACAATTATTATATTTTTTTACTTTTCCTATTACTAAAGCTATCATATTATAAAATAAATTAATAATAATTGATACAAATAAACTACTAATTAATACCAAAATAACCATTATTGGTGCATATATAAATCTATCTTGCATAACTGGTACAAGGATTTTTAATCTATCATAATAAATATTATCAAAAATACAAGAAATCAAATATGCTCCTAAACAAGCATTAGATAGTAATTTTAGTACATTACTTCTCACCCTGTTGTCTTTCTTAA
>ERZ840517.100-NODE-100-length-119340-cov-7.728038_pt1 | contig 119340 bp, 118 predicted proteins | sample MGYA00519876_ERZ840517 | MGnify/ENA primary metagenome ERZ840517 (study PRJEB31850, sample SAMEA3708882) | human gut metagenome | biome: human gut; feature: human-associated habitat; material: faeces | place: China | collected 2014 ... | reverse complement strand
GTTTGTTTACTAATCGTGCTTAATTTCTAATTTGTGGACTTTGTGCGGTGTTGCCCTAGATGACTATTCAGTTTCTGAGGGGCTGCTGCTTCTCCTGCTGCTGATCTCCGGCTGTTTCTTCATTAGAGGTCTGTTCAGAAGAAAGGACGTATTCAGATGAATCTTGCAGATATAGGCAATTTACTTGGTTTCCCTACGGAATATCTCAGCTTTTCCTTTTTCATCGGGAAAATCATCAACTGGGGTGTCGGTACTCTTTTTCTGATCTGGGGCATTAACCTTCTTATGTCCATGATCCGGAAAGTTGTGCTTATAGCTGCTGGAGTGAAAGGAGAGTAATCATGCCAACTTTAGAAGCTACTGCCGAAGTTACCGGAACTGAAATCATGCATTTCGGTGATTGGTTTATGGGGGGTTCGGCAACTTTCGGAACGCTTGCGGCTCAGGTAGGGTTAGCATTTATCAATTTGACTGTGCTGCTCTGGGTGGCTAAATGGATTTATTCTATCCTTATTGAGCTTAACAGGAAGAAAGGCGGTTTAAGATGATACATCTGGGTGTTTTTCTGTCTCGTCTCCGGAAGCTTCCCGCATTGATTTTCTGGCTTGTAAAGGACGTTTATTGGTACTTCAAGAACCATGAAGGCAAGCACTTCCATCAGTGGGGATTACATATCTATCTTGGAAAGTTCGGTGCTGGTAAAACGTGCAGCATGGTTCGCGACGCTTATTTCATCTGTAAACGCTATCCTGACGTTACGATCATAACAAATCTCAAGCTTGAGAATTTCCCTGAGGACACGAAGATACTTCCGCTTACGTGCATTCAGGATATTCTGAACGCTCCAGATGATACGGTCGTCCTGATCGACGAGATCGGAACGATTTTCAATAGCCGGGATTTTGCCAACGGAAAGACGAAGGACGGCGAGGGCGGTCTGCCGAAGATCCTTTTTCAGCACATATGCCAGTGCCGTCACCGACACCTTGTAATCTATGGAACGGTTCAGCGGTGGGGTTTCCTAGAAAAGCAGCTTAGGGAGATCACTAATGATGTTACGGTGTGTAGTGCTTTTCCATTTCATCCGTTCTCGCGTATGATCACTAATTGGGTCTATGACGCTGAGGAATACAATCTGTTCTATCAGTCGCCGATTAGACCGCTTGCGCCTCTGTCGGGCGAAGTCTGGATACAGTCTGATTTCTTCCGGAATCTTTACGATACTCAGGAAATGGTAAATACGCTGCTGACTATGGAATATATCAGCGATGAGGACATAGAACGCAACAGACAGTTTGAAGCTTTGGGACTGCCTGCACCTATGGACAAAAAAGGAGAAAAGAAGCTGCGCAATAATCTGCGCAACAGATAATTTGAAAGTTAACTTTCAAAAAAATGAGGAGCGATAATATAATGACTAGAGCGAGGTTTGATTACTTCCGGGTAACTTTGAAACCGGAGCATGAGCTGCCGAATGAACGCGATCAGTACGGCAAGACACCATTTGAACACTGCATGAGTACTCTCAAAAACACGCTTCTGCTTGGCGATCTTATAAAGAAGATGGTTGATTGTGGGCGCTGCCTTCATTATGATCGGCGGTTTTCATATGAGAATATCAGCTTAAAGGTTCCAACAGAGGAGCATTATTCAATTCAAGGCGTTTGCCTTGAGTTTTCAGCTCAGGGTCTCGACTACTTTAATGGATATCTTGACGATCTGGGGATCTCTTTCAAGTGCTGGTGTGGAATGCTTCGGGCATTGTGCTTCAGGGGTTATCAGATCGCGGTCACTCGTCTTGATTACGCTATGGACGGAATAACCAAAAGCGGGGAAGAGACACAGATTTCTTTAAAGCGTGTGATCTGGGCTATTCGTGATGGCGAAATGTGCTGCAAGGCTCGTGTATGGTCTGATCAAGGCGACGATTTCCGCAGACTGTTTAGCTATAAGAAGAACCGGAAGCGCGTTAACGGTGATGAGCTTGAAGGTCTTACGGTTCAGCTTGGATCACGTCAAAGTGATACAATCTGTAGATTCTACGACAAGAAAACCGAACAGATTCAGAAAGGTAAGGAGCTTCCGGAGGGCTGTTCTGCCTGGACGCGCTGTGAGTTTGAATTCAAGAACAGCAATGCAATGTGCGTGTTTAATGCTTTTATCGACAGTAAGGACGATGAACAATTCAGCGAGTACATGTGCGGCAGCGCTCTAAATTTCGTTCGCTTCGTCGAAAGAACCTCCGACAATGTGAGCCGATGTGCTACAAAACGTTGGTGGAAAGCTTTTCTGAACGACGCTACAAAGAAGGTCGAGTTTCGCAAAGTCAAGCTTGCAAAGTCGGCTTTCGTCAGGTTCTCCCGAGGATTCCGGAAACAGTGGCTTTCCAGTATCTACACGGTTATTGATACCTGGGGTATGGAGTATTTTGCGGATTGGCTTGAGAAGTCCGTTAACGATGAGATCTCAAAGGGGCGCGTTATGGTTAAAGAGGAACTACAGCAGAACCTCCGGGACGGTAAGCGCTACTATGAGGAACAGACCGGATTTAAACGCTTTGATTATATACTTCCGATCTCAGCTCTGAGGAACTGAGGGAGAACATAAGCCATCAGCATTTTGACTATTATCAACAGTATTATATGATCGTTCGGAAGCCGAAGCGGGTTGATCATCAAGGGGTGTTATGTAGTGACGTGTGATTATTGGGAATGTAGATACCGGGAGAACTGCCCGGCGAAGAGTCCGGTTTATCCTCGTCCGCCTTGTGCAGGCTGTCCGAAGTTTGACGGCTGCGAGGTGTGCGCGCATTATATAGAGTGCTGCGATCTTGTGGTTAAGTGGCTGCCGAACATGTTCCGGCGGCTCGTCCGGGAGATCCGGCACGGTGAGAACCTGGAGACGGTTCAACAGTACATCAGGCGGAACACTCACGGAGGTAAACGGGATTAATGGAGGTGATTTAAATGATGGATTATTATCACGACTGTTCAGACTGTAGATATGAATTTGATTGCAATGCAGATATTGAATGTGATGGAGATTGTGAAGCTTGCGAATATTCTTTTCAATGTGCATATTGTTACTATTGTACCAGACGTCTTGAAACTCAGTCAGATGTGTGATATAATGTAACGAGGGAAGAGTTACATAAAAATATAGCCTATTGCGTAAAAGAGAAACTGAATTCAATCCACTCCCTAAATCTGGCAGCAGGAGGTGATTTTGTGAATAAAAAACCTCAAGTCCAGATAGACGAAGATCTGTTCCTTGATCTGCTTCGGTTCTTCGGAGACGACTGCTCAGACGTTCACCTGCAGGAGAGTATTAACTCAGCTCTCTCCGATAAGGTCGATAAGCTGATAGCGCGCAAGCTGTTCAGCGAGTATAAACAGGCACCCACGCCAGAGCAGCGCGAGGAGGCAAGGCAGCGGTATCTTGATCACGCCCAGATCAGCCCCGCTTTCCGCTCATCTACTGAAACTTCCTTCTAATAGCAGCAAACACACGCGTGTTACGCGTGTGTCAAAATAATACCGATCTCCCGCGCTATCGGGCAGATCCTGCATAAAAAAAGCCCGACATAAAGCCGGGCTATTCGTGTTTGATAAAATTGCCCCCTCCGCCAGCGCTTCAGCGCGCGGAGGGGGCTTTTTTCGGATTCCTGGAGAATTTCCGAAAGCCCGCGTTGGTAATACGGGCTTTCCATTACAACTCCCTTTATCAGGTATATTTGTTGATTTTATACAATAGCTTTTTCTTTGCTTTCATGTCCATCGGATCATGTCTATTGGTCAGAATCTTTATTTCTATAGTCTTTTGATCGTCCTTCTCGCTTTCTGCGTACAGATAATTAGAATTTGATATGTATTTTGGATTTAGTGCCTCCGGTGTAAACTTGTCCTTTATTTCCTCATAAAATTCATGACCTGTGTCACTAGATAAATTTATTTCTATCTTGATTGTATTAACTATTATATTGGGGGTTTCCGTCGTTTCGTTCGTGAGCTTGTACCCTTTTATTAGTGCAAGTTCTTCCATCACAAAATGTTTTGTATAGTCTGCCGTGAAGTGTTCTTTTTTACGCATTTACTTTCTCCTCAACCAAATAACTTCTTCCGGTCTGGTGCTTCCTCAACATTTGTTAGTCCGGCAAGGTAATCTAGGCTTACTTGATAATACTGTGCAAAGAGTATTGCTGTATCAAGCGGCATTACTCTTTCCTCTTTTTCGTATCGTTCATAGCTTTTTTTGGAGATATAAGCTATTTTGGCACATTGTTCTTGCGTTAGTCCGTGGAATTCCCTTAATTCTTTTAATCTATTCATTATATCACCCAAACATATTATACATGTTTTTTATATCAACCTCTTGACAAAATAGACCGTATGGTCTATAATAACATTAGACCGTTTGGTCTACTCAATATACTTCACCCAGAACAGGGTAATTAAGAAAGGAAAAAAGTATGAACATTAAATTTACTTTCACCCCGGAAGAACGTCAATCTATTCTTGATGGTTTGGAAATTGTCCTTGATTCATTAGTTGACTATGAGAAATCATTCCTTGATTTCCGTGATGAATGCCCGGACGAATGTACTGACGAAGAAATTGACAGTATTGTTAATCGTGTTCGTGACCTTCAAAATTTAGTTTCTTCTATCATGGATGGGGTGGAGGAATGAAATTTCTTTTAGTATGTTCAATAAATGTTCATCTGATGAATGTTTAATGATAAAGTAGCCGGATAGGCTGAATCCCACCCAGAACAGGGTAATTAAGAAAGGAAAAAGAAACATGTTTAAACTGTACAAAAAAGCCGATATCCTTGAAAAAATCTCTGACAAAGTAAAGACGGTCGATGATTTGTTTAATCTTCCTCTTAGTGAATTTGACCGGGAATGCTGTGACTACTGGTTTAATGATTACCTCGGCAGCAAAGAGTATCTTGATCGGGGTTACTTTCACGTTAGTCCTGATAAAGAATTTTTCTATGAAGCATTCTATCTTATGGAATGCCGTAAAGAATGCAAATTCCTCGTTCTTATCGAATTCGGCGAAAGTCTTTATTTTATATTCGATCCTGTAGGTTTTTCTACTCTTGAAAGCTTCCTTACAAATAAGCGTGAAGATCTGCTTCGCGAAGTTGCTGATCTAACCGCTTTTCTTCCGTACTTTTTTCATATATATTTCAAATCGTCCCTCTGTGCTTGTGGAGGTGAAAAAGTCTTGAAACCTTGTGTTACTCCCGTTCTCGATGATTTTGACATTGGTCTGATTATTGATGCTCTTGATGTATACCTTGAAAAGCTCGAAACAGAAAACAACCTTTGTGCTAGTCGTGATATCCGTCTTGTCGCTATCCTTAAACAGCAGCTTGAAGGTCTCGTAAGCTGCGAAGATGTTCAGATTGTTGAGAGGTGATAGATATGGGCTTTAATGTTTATATCTATAAATCTAATGATTTGGGAGTTTTTGAGTTTGAGGGATTATATACCGAGGTTACTTCTGTTGAAAGGTATGTCGAAGATTGTGTATCTTACTATCTTCTTCATATTAATTCTTATAATCCTTACACTGAATTGATTCCCGCTGATAGAATGCTTAAGATTTCCTATTGCGATTTTGATTGCTAGTCTCCCTCTCTATGGCTCGTTTAGTGGTTGCGAGTGAAAATAAAACCACTGCCATCCGGAAGCGTAGTGGGCGCTATATCCCTTTTCCAACTAAGTTTCTCCTACAGGAAAAAGAAACTAAAGCCAGAGCTTGAAATTGCCGGTTATTTTTGATGTTGGCTGCTGTTTTCTAGTCGTTATTTTTTAGCAGAAAGTACAAAAAAACGACTGCCACGGCAATAACGCCGATTACATAAGCGCCCGGAACGGGGCAGAAAGTAGGTTTACAATGGCAAAAGTATTTCTTGTAGGTATCCAGGATATGAACTTTCCTACCAGGGACGGCAAAGGCGTGATTGATGGTATTGCTCTTCAGTGCAATTATCCTGACCGCAATGTTATTGGTTTAAGAGCTGATTCAAAGTTTATCAGCCGAGAAATTTGCAACGCTGTCGGTTTTACGGTTGCTTCTCTTACTCCTTACGTACAGCATAACGTTGAGCTTGAGACTAATCTTAAGGGCAAGGTAGTCGGCATTTCTATGGCAGAGGAATAACGTCATGAATGTATTGCAAATCATTGTTGCAATCCTCGGCGTTCTTTGCCTGGGAATAGTGATCGTTTCTGTAATCGTAGGTCGAAAGAGGTGAGCTGATGACTGCCGAAGCCGGGTTCAATAGTCCGGAAGAAATGCAGCAGGCTTATAATCAGATGTGGGAGGATATAGCTTCTGGTATCGGTTATGTTCCTCAGTATTTTGAGGATTCAATCCAGTTTGCTTCAGAAAATCCGGTTGCTCTGCTTGTTGAAGGGCTTTTCCTCGTTCTGGTTGCTTCTTTTTTCCTTCGTAAGATCATCACAGTTTTCAGCGGTCGTAACCGTTGATCAGAAAGAGGTGTTGTAATGTTACCTGTAATTTTACTTTCAGAGGCTTCTGCAGGTAGTCAGATCACTCTCGACGAAATGGAGGTGTTGAATTCTATGGAAGCTATGTGGACGGCTATTTCAACCACTGTAACGAACTTTTTCACTAGCGTGCTTACTCCGGTGATCAATTTCGCTACGACTAATCCGCTTACCCTGATCTTCCTCGGTATCGGTTTCATCGGCATTGGTATCCGGTATATGCGCCGTGTTACTAATGCGTTCGGGCGCGGTCGCTGATCGTGGCTTTACGTCGGGAGACGTTATTTATAGCGGAGGTCTTTTATATGAGGGTCTCCGCTATTTTTCAGATTGGAGGTGAAATAAATGATTAAACGTATTGCTGCATTATTCCTTGCTGTTCTGACGTGTTTTGTTGTTTCCGTTGGCGCGTTCGCTTCTGTACCTACCGACGAAGCTTCATCAGGCACAGGTAACGAATTTCTTGATTCGTATTTTGCGGACTGGGAGGAAGCAGGGGAGCAGGCTATTATCCTTCGTGATACTTTTAAGCAGTTTTTGTTTAATGTATGCACGGATGCCGGAATTGAAAAGATCCTCGGCGATGCTAAGCAGATACCTATTGCATGGCTGCGTACCACGAAGGCGGGTGTATTCGCCTTAACGCCTATAGACAACATTTATTATTGGCTTGTTAATGACAACCTTGTTTTTGATGACCGTACAAGCGGAGAATCAATAAAAAAAACAGTAGATCAGACGGTTAACGATCCTTCGATTTACGTTCCTACTCCCTGGATGGATGTCGTTCAGCCTGGCGGATCCGGAGGCAGCGGAGGCGGTGGGGGTGGTAATTCTGACATTGCGGGTATATTCTCGACTATCGGTTCTATCATTCCTAACTTCTTTGACGGTGTTCTGAAACCTGTCATTTCATTTTGCACAACTAATCCGCTTACCCTGATCTTTCTCGGTATCGGCTTCATCGGCATTGGTATCCGGTATATGCGCCGTGTTACTAATGCGTTCGGGCGCGGTCGTTGATCGTGGCTTACGTCGGGAGACGTTGAATAGCGGAGGCTTGATTAATATTCTGGTCTTCGCTTTTTTCGTAGGAGGTATTATATGAATTTTAAAGATGTTATAAAGCGCGTTTTTTTGTATTTTAAGCGTGATCCTAAAGAGTGTGTTGCCCTGATCTGCGCTGCTTGTATTATGGCTATCTCATTTTTGACTGCTTCGTACCCTGCGTTTGCAGCTGCTGTAAGCTGGGACGACGTAAGCGCGGACGCTATAGCATTAAAAAATGCTTATATAGATTACTTCAAGTCTCTTTCTTCCAGTGATTTCGGGGACGTTCTCGGCAGCGCTGTAGATATTCCTATTTCATGGATCAAAACCATGTCTGATGGAGCGCTTGCAATTTCTCCGGTTGATGATCTTTATTACTATCTTAAAGACGGTGTATTACAGTATGAGGATAACCGCGAACATCGTTCCGGAGGCGGTGGAGGACGTCGCAGGGGAGAAGCTACAGAAATAAAACCGGAGCTTCCTGTAAGTACTGTTAAGCAGATTAATGATTACTGGAGCGAATATTACAAACCGCATGAAAACGCTTCTCAATATATATGGAGCTATCAGAGTACTAATAGCAAATCTGCATATCCTTATACTTTAGATTCTGATGCTCCTTTATACATGAGCACTAATGGAAACTGGGGGCGTAAGGACTGGGACAACGGAGTTTATTTGATGGTTTTCTACTGCGATGATAACAATACCCACGGGTATTATTATTCTTCGCGGTACTGTCATGTTTACAGCCAGAAGGATGCGGGAGCTACTATGGCAAATATAGTTTTTGATTTCTATGATGTTGCTTCCGGTCAGCTTGTTGATTCTGCTAAATCTGGCTGGATGGCTGCTAACTTTCCTTTTCTTGGATTGAACTTCGATGTTTCATGCAGCACTTCTACTGAATTTCTTAGACTTTTCAAGTATTCTACATATGCGAATTACATGTCTAAATCATCTTCTGAATGGGGCTTGTTTCCTACGAAGCTAGGAAATTTTATTGCTTCTGATTATTCAGACTCTAACGCTTTCTTAACTTCTCTTTGTCGATCGGTTTCTTTTACTCCTTCTTCAAATACCAATGATGATTACGGTTTAATTATGAGTTCCGAGCCGTTTGAGCTTTACGGCAGTCAAACCAAAATTGACTATAACCAAATACCCGATAATTACACCATAACAATAAATGGTGATACTATATATGATTATGACATCACGAACCCCGACACCGGGGATCATGGAACGGTCAATTACTATATAACAAATAACTACACGCTGCCCGAGAACGGCAGCAAAGACGATACAAAAGATGACTCCGGATCCGGAACGGTCAGCGGAAATGTTACGGTAGGTGGTAAGGTGGACGTATCCGGCAAGATCGATATCGACACAAAACCCATAGATATAAATATCAATGTTAACGGCGGTGGCTCTGGCTCGTCCGGCTCAGGTGACGTTTCTTCCAGTCCTGAGGGTGTCGAATTTGATCAGGACGTTTCTTTGAATAACTATTACGGTTGGATGCAGGAACAAACCACGGGCTTCAGCGGCTTCATGAAAAATTTCTTTTCCTGGCTTCCTGAACCGATCGTTATTATGCTTTGTGCAGGCTTCGCGCTTGTGATTCTGGCGCGGTTTCTGGGAAGGTGATGATTATTATGGATTTAGCAGTTATAGCCGGCAATATATTCGGTTGGGGCAAGGCTGTTTTTGATTCTTTTACCGTTACGTTTGGTGATTTAACTATTAACGGTTGGATGCTGCTTATCGGCGGAGCGGTTGTAATGCTTGTCGTGGATTTCCTCGGCAGGATATTTCAATAGGGGGTGTTTAAGTGGAAGGTGCTATTTTAGCTCTCCTGTCTGAGCTTCTCACTCAGGCGATCACACAATATGCAAAGTGGGAGATCAAGCGTAAGCTGAACAATGCCGGAAAATTTGTGTCTGAGTTCTATGCTCTCATAGACAACGACGGCGACGGAGTTGCAGAGCACGAGGAACTTGTTTTCTCGTTCGATGCTTCTGTGCCTCAGAGTTATAACGGTTATTCTCTTGTCAATAACGGCGATGAGATCGGCTTGGGATATCCGGAGTATGAAATAATCGACGCTGCTGAATTCGCTTCAAGGATCTCTAATCATAATGATGGGACTATTACGGCGACTGATGATTATTACATAATTGATGATGATGTGTATTTACCCATTCCGGTAGATTACGATCTTGACGGTCGTAATGACTGGGGCAGGGTACTTGACGAAAATCATGACGGAATTCCCGACGCGTCCCCTTCAGGTCCGTTTTATCCTGTTGGCAGCGACGAATTTAATCAGATCATTGAAACCACAAAGCAGCAGTCCGGGGATAAGAGCTTTATAATAGTATCTGCCGAGGGAACTGTTAGCGTGTACGATCCTAACGGCGATCTGACCGAGGAGGACTATGATAAGGCTTATACACTCTGGCTCAAGGATAACGCAGCCCTGGACAAGCCGTTCAAGAACTACTCAGTTACTGAAGCTCTGCTGCTTATCGTCGCGATCTTCGCCGGAGTCTCCTTAATCGGCAAGTTGTTCAAGAGGAGGGTTTATTGATGGATTTCGTAAAGTTCTTTCATAACTGGTTCTTCAATGATTATCAGGACGTTGTTACTTGGATCATGTACGGCGGTGCTGCCTGGACGGTCGTTATATTCGTGTTCAACGTGATATTTTCGATCATTCTTGATTTTGTGAAAGGAGATAAACGTTGATGGATTCTCTTTTTCCCCTGGTCAACCTTCGTTCTCTGTTCTTCTTTACTAGCGGGTTTATGGACTTTGCTTTTCTGCTTTTCCTGCTGAACTGGATAGTTCGTATAATTAAAAAAGGTGATAGGTAGGTATAATTATGTTACGTGCGATATTTGCAGCCTTTCGCGCTGCTCCTGTGTTCTGGTATTACATTTTCAAGGACTTCGGCAAGTATATAAAGGAAAAAGGCTGGACGAGGTTCAATTACTGGGGGCTTCATTTGTTCATAGGTAAGTTCGGCGGAGGTAAGACGATCTCCGCGGTCAGACGTGCTTATAATATCTGTAAGAGCCACAAGGGCGTTACCGTCCTTACTAATCTTACTCTGTATGGGTTCCCGGAGGATACCAGGATCATAAAGCTCGTGAACAGCTCGCAGATCTTGGAGCTTCCGGATAAATCTATAGTCCTGATCGACGAGATCGGCAGTATCTTCAATAGCCGGGACTTTGCAAGCAGTAAAAAATCTGTTCCAAAACCAGTTTATCAGCTTATTTTGCAGTGCCGTCACCGGAGGATCATGCTGCTTGGTACCGTCCAGAGGTGGAATCTCCTTGATAAGCAGCTGCGAGATATCGCTGATACTCTTACGGTTTGTCACAGTTATTTTGCGGATCCGTTTGCACGTTATACTACATGCGCCGAATATGACGCGCAGGAATACGATAAGTGGTTCAATAATCCGCTGCTGCCATTACGGCAGCTCATGTATTACAGCTATGTTCAGACCGACGAGCTGCGGAGTAAGTATGATACTATTGAGATGGTTGATTCCATGCTTGATAAGGAATACATATCAGATGAGGAGATCCTGGCTAACCGAGCCGGAACCGGATTCGCTCCCGATCTTGTCGGCGACAAGAAAACGCAGCGCAGACTTGGCAGGGAGGTAAAAAAGAGATGATATCCGCAAAAATCGACTATTTGACCATCTCGCTGCTGCCTGATCAAAGCGGTTGGACTATCTCCGAGGCTCTTGACCGTCTTTTTGATTGCCTCTTTATTGAAGAGTGGCGTTCTTGGTTCGTCCTGGTCGGCGCCGGCTATGGCTATGAATCCATTTACCGTTATAATGATGTTTCTTTGAAGGTCTCCTCGCTCAGCACGTTCCAGAAACAGGGCATATGCCTGGAGTTCTCCGGCGGTGGTATTGCTTATTATACAGAGTACCTCAAAGCTCATAAAGGTGTTACGCTGCGGACTGCCCTTAATCGCTTCCGTTCCATGTGTCAATGGAGCTGCAAGACGAAATGCAGCCGTATCGACTGGGCTATTGATGAAAAGTGTGGAGCTGATGAAAAGCCGTATCTTGATCTTGACCGGATTCAGCAGCAGCTTCTTGATAGGCATTTTGTCAGCCTCTTCCGCAAGACTGATCCCGCCGTTGAATCCGGAGAGCTGCAGAGCTGCTACAAGGTTTCCGGCGAGATTGATGAAAAGGTACCTTTTACCTTCATTCAGTCTCAGCATGTCAGCAGCGGAAGAGTTGGCAAAACTATCTATCTTGGTAAACGTAAGTCCGGCACCTATATCCGTTTTTATGATAAGCTGTCCGAGCAGATCGCACACGGCGCGACGGTTCCGGAGGGTGTTTCAGCCTGGATACGTTTTGAAATGGAGTTTCACCAGAAGAACGCTGCTGCCGTTCTTACTCAGTACCTCGATCACACCGATGATGAGTTCCAAGCTATAATGTGCGGAGTTGCTCTTAAGCTCATTCGCTTCGTCGATCCTGGACGTTCCCGGCGTTATAATTGCGTTACCTCTAAATGGTGGCTTGAGTTCCTCCAGAACGCAAAGAAAGCAAACTTAACTATTCATAAGATCAAGCGTAATAAGTTTCTTAACTTCCTGCTGAACTTTAAGAAACAGTATGCAGCATGCTTCAGCCAGGCGGTCAGGTGTTCGCCGGAGTTCCTTAAATCCGTTCTTGAGGACGGTTTGGGCAGATCCTCCAAGACAGCAGCTCAGCTTGTTTCTGACTATAACGCCTTGCAGGGGCTTCCATCTAACTTCTATGATTATGAGTTCGATAAATCGTTCAAGCCTGAGACAGGGGAGGATTATTGGCGATCCTTCACTGATCTCGACGAGAGGGCTTTTCATGGGCGGTTAAGCTCAATTTATCGCGAGGTTTTCAATAAGGATGTTGGTGCTGCTGCCTTATGATTACCTATTTTATTCCGCACATCTGTTATAAATGCCTCTGCCGTGTATGCGGTCAGCGTGGTTGTCCTCATCGGTTCCGGCAGGAAAAACGCTGCGTGAGCTGCTGGAGGTCTCATGAATACCGTCCGATATTGGATTGTACTAACTTTTATTTCAGGCATTTCCATAAATACAAGGTTCGGAGGGTTCATAAGGCTCCGAAGATCCGCTATATTGAAAAGTTCTCCGATGGAGATATAGCTCAGCTTCTCGGTGAGATCCTGAGGCTGCTCAACAGTCCGATCGCGCCCACTGAGGATATAAACTGCATTAAGTCTGAATGTCTATGCCTGGACTGTCCGGCTGCTTCAATCTGTGAATCTCGCTGTAAACGCTGCGTTGACTGGCGCGGACAATATCCGGTCAAGATGTGTGCCGTTTGCGTTCAGTTCGGTAAATTGAAAGGGGGTTGATTTCTATGCGCTATTCGTGGTATAATTATAGTACATATTACAGACTTACAGAATTTAACAGCCTATTGCGTAAAAGAGAAATTTTACGCAATGAATAGGGGAGACAAACCAAATTATGAAACGAACATATGACGACGCACCAAAGTTATTAAAAGATTATTTAGTATATCTTCAGATAGTAAAAAATCGATCTGAGCTGACGGTACTTAACTATTATACAGATCTGCGCTTATTCTTCAGGTTTTACAAAATCAAGACAGGCAGAGCCTCTGATGATCCAAAAGAATTTCAGAATATCTCAATTGCTGATATCACCGAATCAGATATAAAATCCGTAGACCTGATGATGGCGCAGGACTTCCTTATTTACACAAAAAATGAGAAAGATAATCACCCGAAAGCCAGGTACCGCAAAGGAGTTGCGCTAAGGCAGTTTTTCAAGTACCTTACAAATAACAAAGCATTGTTTGAAGTAAGTCCGCTTGCTAATCTAGAGCTTCCGACTCCAAAGGCGGCGCTGCCTAAATATCTGACGCTGGAAGAATCTGTAGACATGCTGTCTAATATAGAAACACCCGATCAAAAGCGCGACTACTGTATAATCACATTCTTCCTCAACTGCGGAATGCGTTTGAGCGAGCTGGTCGGAATAAACTTTACTGATATACGAACAACTCACGATCATAATGGAAAAGAAATCTGGACATTAAAAGTCATCGGTAAAGGAAATAAAGAACGTATAATTTACCTTAATGACGCATGCGTCAATGCCTACAACGATTACCTGAATCTGTCCGAAACAGATAACGAAAAACGCTCCGCCGCCGGAAACCGTAATATGACTGCAAAGACGGACGCTCTTTTCCTTAGCCGCCGCAACACTAGAATATCAAACCGCCGCGTCCAGCAGATAGTGGAAGAATGTCTGAAAGCCAGCGGTCTTGACAACAGAGGCTTATCCGTACATAAACTCCGACACACAGCGGCAACATTGATGTATCAGAATGGTGTCGACGTTCGGGTTTTAAAAGAGGTTCTCGGTCACGAAAATCTCAACACTACCCAAATTTACACCCATGTATCCAATGAACAGCTTGAAAACGCAATGAATCGCAATCCATTAGCTGAACTATCCAACAAGAAAGACAAATAAAAAAAGAGCCACACTATATGCTAGTGTGGCTCTTTATGTACAATATCTTATTCGCCGCAGAGTTCCTTATAAAGACCAATGTACAGCTTTGCGGACTGCGCCCAGCTAAAGTCAGCCTTCATTGCCCGGGTAACAAGCCTGCCCCAGGCCATACGATTATCATAAGCTCCCTTTGCCCGCTGAATTGCTCCGAGCATATCATGCGCATTGTAGCTTTGGAATGTGAAGCCTATGCCGTTATCTCCATAATCAACGATACTGTCCTTCAGACCGCCGGTGGCTCTGACTATCGGAATCGTACCATAACGTGCAGAAATCATCTGAGCAAGCCCGCAGGGTTCGCTCTTGGAAGGCATAAGGAACATATCCGCACCTGCGTAAATTCTCTTTGCAAGCCCAGTATTGAATCCACGATAGAATCCAACCTTGTCAGGATAGCGCCAGTGCATGTTCTGGAAGAACTCCTCATACTGGCTTTCGCCAGAACCGAGAATAACAACCTGCATGTCCGTCGCTATAATGTCATCGAATACCGCACGTACAAGATCAAAGCCCTTATGGTCTGCAAAACGGGATATCATAGCAAGCAGCGGTATCTTATACTCAGGCATGCCGAACTCATTGAAAATAGCGCTCTTGCAGGCAGCCTTACCCTTGTGATCCTTAGCGCTGAAATTAGCTGCGATTCCGGAGTCAGTCTCGGGATTGTACATCTCGGTGTCGATTCCATTGAGGAAGCCACAGGTTTTATACTGCTTGCTTACAAGGATCCTATCAAGTCCATGAGAGAACCACGGATCAAGGATCTCCTTTGCATATGTCGGAGAAACAGTGGTTACCTTATCTGCAACTTCGATAGCGCCCTTCATGAAGTTGATATCGCCGTCGTACTCGATGATATTAACTTTGTGAGGAGGTATACCAACAATATCCTTTACAAGATCAAGTCCGTACTGACCCTGATATCCTATATTGTGGATCGTAAATACATGCTTGATATTATCGTAGCAGCCTCCTGCGTTTCTGTAAAACAGATCATAATAAACAGGAATCAGTGCGCACTGCCAGTCGTTGGAATTAATGACCTGCGGCTTGAACTGGATATACTTGAGCATTTCCAGAACTGCACGGCTAAAGAAAACGTATCTCTCAGCGTCGTCATAATAGCCGTAAAGACCGTTATCACGCTTGAAATAGAACTCGTTATCAATAAAGAAATATGTAACTCCATCGACCTGCTGTGAAAACAGACCGCAGTACTGGCTCCTCCAACCGACTGGAACAGTAAAGTTAGTGATGTAGTTCATCTTTTCCTTCTGCTCGGGCTTAAAGGAGTTTACGTAGTAAGGCATGACAACGCACGCTTCCTCCCCCGCAGCGCAGAGTGCCTTAGGCAGAGATCCCGCAACGTCGGCAAGACCACCTGACGCGGCAAAAGGACGGGCTTCACTTGCAGCATAAAGAATTCTCATCGTAATTAATTCCTCCGATTTTTTAGCTGAATATCAATAACATGGGAGATCTCTCAGCTCCCCTGTATCCATACATATCCACCTTATATATAATATATCACAAATATTTCAATAAATCAAGTATGTTTTCTAATTTTTAATCAAGTATGTTTTCTAATTTTTTACCGTGTAATGCATTAACATGTTTATAACTGTATTGCGTAAAGCTTTTGCTTTACGCATTTATAACTAATAGTTGGGTGTTTCTATGAGAAACACTCTTGAATCATTGCGCAATAAGATCAAACAAAAACAGCCGCAAATCGTATTAAAATACAACTTCGCGGCTGTGTGTATTTGGTACGCCTGATGCGATTCGAACGCACGGCACATAGCGTCGGAGGCTATTGCTCTATCCAGCTGAGCTACAGGCGCATATCAACTTTATATATTATATCACATTCAGCAATAAAATGCAACTGTTTTTTATAAAAATAACAAGAAATTATACTAACGTGTATTGGTAGAGCCATATAATGTAAAATATAAATTTGTCAATTGTTTTGAAATGAAAGATAGAAATTCAACAGGAAAATGCCAGCCAAACCCATCGATAGCAGTGTGTAGCACTACAATATTGTATTATTTGTATCAAACAGACACAAAAGCGGATTGGCTATCACCAGTCCGCTTTGTAAGCTATGTATTACTTTACAGGATTATAAAGCTTGTCGTAATTGACCAGCTCGTTAAGAAGCTGAGGAACCTTTTCCTCCATCTGATCGTCCGGGAACTGACAGGTTCCAACCGCCATGTGACCGCCTCCGCCGTATTTCAGCATGAGCGAGCCAACGTTAACACGGCTGGTTCGGTTGAGGATAGAGTAACCGACTGCGCAGGAGCAGCCCTTACCGCCCTTGCCGTCAACGATCCAGCAGGAGATATTCTGCTCGGGGTAAAGACTGTAAATCAGGAAGCGGTTTCCGGTGTAGATCGGGGATACGCCGCGGAGGTCAGTAATTATTACATCGCCCTCAACGCGTGTGTACTTGCGCACCATTTCCTTGAATTTTTCAGTCTGTTCATTATAGAGCTTGATACGCTCCTGAATGTCGGGCATTGCGAGTATTTCATCAGTGCTCATGTATGCGCAGCACTTGAGCAGCTTCTCCATGAGCTGATAGTTACTGATAGTGAAGTTTCTGAATCTTCCAAGACCGGTTCTTGGATCCATAAGGAAACCGATGAGGATCCAGCCCTGCGGATTTAGTATCTCATCACGGGTGAGGTTGCCGCTGTCCACCTTATCAACAGCTTCCATGAGGTCGTCAAAATTCGGGAAGCGCTCCTTGCCTCCGTAGTATTCGTAGATTATTCGTGCACAGCTTGGGGTGATACGGCTTTCGCCCTTGTACTTACCCTTGTATTTTCTGCGCTCCTCCTCACTGGAATGATGGTCGAACCACAGACCACAGCCCTCGACGAACGGAACATTTGCCAGAACATCGTTCTCGGTCACGGGGATAAGACCGTCCTGGAGATCCTTCGGGTGGGCGAATGTCCAGGAATCCGGCTCGACAACGCCGGCACAGAGCAAAAGCGCTCCGCAGGCAAGTCCATCAAAATCCGAACGTGTGATTAGTCTCATGATGATACCTCTCTATGCTTAAATAATTATAACCTGTAAATGATTGGCAGGCATTCAGCATTTTTATGCCTATAACCATTATACCAAATTATCCGTCAAAAATCAACAGGGATTTTCACTTTTTTTATCATTTATCATTTTTTGTGCAATTGCAAATGACGCGAAGTATCTTGGGGTTCCCTGGCATGCTGAATGGATTCAATGTTCTGATAATTTTATCCAGTTCAGCGAAAAGCTGATCACGCTCTCCGTCGGAAATATCATGGCTGCCGAATTCCATTTTCTCAAGCAGTTCAGTGCAGCTTTCAAGACTGCTTCCAAACGTCTCATCAACGCGGCGGAAGAAATCCAGGGGAAGTTCTCCTGTTCCAGGAACGCACCCCTTTTCCTCGGTCAATGCCAGAATCAATTTGAATATCTGACCTGCACAGAGCGTAGGCTCTCCGGATTTGAGATTCTCAAGTACATTTAACGCGCGTTTCCTGAGCGCTCGTTTTTTACTGAGAATCACTATCATCGTCACAATGACAAGCGCGGCTCCAACAAATGCAGGCGCAAAAGGAAGCAGTCTTTGAATTGTGCCAGGTTCTGCCGGTTCCTCAGATGATACAGGCGCTGGCACAACGTCCTGCGAAGGTACGGACGTCTCAGCGGGTCTCGACGGCTTTTCTTCCGGTTTTGCGGGTTCCGGACGGGATTCCCGGTTCTGGCTGAGCTGACTTCCGGGCTTGTCAGGCTCGGATGTTGAATCCGATACAGTCCTTCCGGGATATGCGGAAGAACTTGTGGGGTCGAATGTTACCCAGCCGTACTCTCCAAGGTATACCTCGACCCACGCGTGCAGGTTCTTTTCACGAAGAAGAACTGAACCGCCTCCGTTTTCTCCCTCGACATAGAATCCGGTACAATAACGCGCCGGAATGCCAAGCTCCCGGAGTATGAGCGTCATAGCGCTGGCGTATAGCGAGCAGTGGCCGCGCTTCGTGTCGTCGAGGAACTGCATAACGGGGTTTCTGCTGTTGTTGCTTCCGTCAAGGGAGTACGTGTAGTTCTCGCGCAGATAGTTGCTTACCTGATTTGCCACCAGATAGCGGCTGTCCGGCATGAGGTCATCGTTCTCGCCGTAGATTCCAACAAGGTCTGGAAGATTGCGCTCGATGTAATCGCGGATATCTTCGCTGTACTCTGGCGGTATCCCGAGATAGGTACTGCTGACATAATCCTCATACGCCGAGATCACGTCCGGCTCAGTCATTTCAGGGACAACGGAGGAATATATATCGTTGACGGTGCAGCCCGCATCGGAAAATGCTTCCATCAGCTCAGAAACGTAGAAGCAGCCCTCCATGCTCGTCTCGTTTGAGGTATAAGCCGGGATCAGCGCGGTGCAGCGAACGCTGTTCACATGCCCTCCGGCGCTGTCGGATACTCTGACCGCATAATCCGCAAACACGTCGAAGCTATCATTATTGTAAAAGGAGAACTCCGCTGTGTACGGCGGCAGGAAAACAACGCTGGTGTCGCACAGATAGTCGATCGTGACATCAGACGTGGTAATGATCTGAACGTCCTCGCCGTAAGAATTCGCGGTTTCTTTCCCGGTTGCAGAGAGCAGCGCGGCAATTACGCGATTCTCGCAGGGACGGTAAGTCTCCTTTAAGCCGGAGCTGCGCCACATTTCCGGTTCGCTGCTCACGGCGGTCGTCCAGGAAGTTCCATTGAAATCAATGCCGATATCGCCGCGCAGATAGAACGGTCTGTCTCCGGTGTAGTCCACGCTGATTATTTCGCGCTCTCCCCTGCCCGGGGTTATGATGTTGAGCATTTCGTGCTTGGAGTTCTTGTCGCCGCTGTGAGTGAAATACTCAGACGCAGCACCCTGCTCAAACGGCGACTGCGAAATGCTCCCCTCTGAAGCAATGCTCGTTATCATCTCGTATGCCTTGGTATAGTCGATACTTCCGCCTGCCGGGATTATAGCAGCTCCGATCAGCAGACATGCCGCTGCCAGCGCTGCGCAGTACATTCCAACGCTGAAATACTTTGAATAGAAATTGGACTTCATTTCGATACGCTTGAGATACGGCGCTGAGCGTATCCGGTGCATGAATGTTCGTTCCTCGTGCCTTATCCGGCGGCGGTAGTCGGAGGTACTGCTGTGCTTCACAGCAAGGCCGCCGGAATAGTTCCTGCGAATAGCAACGATTCCGGCAAGGGCAGCCAGAGACGGAAGCAGCCACAGGGAAAATTCCAGCCGCTCCGACAGCAGAGCTGGAACGCACAGCGCGATAAAGCACAGAACCGCCGGAACAGGAACAAGCCTGCCGGAAAAGCAGGCTGAAATTATAAGCGCGTACACTGCACAAAGTAGCAGAACTCCCAGGAAAACTCCTTCGACATAAGCGGAGTTCATGCCGTCCAGTATTTCGCCGCGGTGAAACAGAAATCTCCTCGGGTAAAGGAATCTTCCTTCGACAGACAGCATGCATGCGTCTGCAAAATAGGAAAGTTTATTCGATATTTCATTCCACTCAAACCAGGCGATAATCCCGCCGGCGGCAATGATAACCGGAATGGAGATGCGTTTCTTCACAAACGTGAACACGGCTGAGAACACACAGCACAGTGCCGCAGCAATACCAGCCATAAACAGTGCACTGACCGGAAAATTCAGCTCAGTTACAATGTACCCGAAGGAACACCCGCAGAACACAGCCGCGAGAAGTATTCTCTTTATAACCAGCAGCGGAGTCACTGGCTTTGAGCAGTAGTACCTGTCGTAGACCAGCACTCCGTCTGAAAAGAAATCTTTTGTCATTAAACGATCCTTTTATCAGGAAAAAATCCTGATACCATGTTTTTTCAGCGAGTCGTTAACATAAGCGTAATGCATGTTTTCCCACTGTTCATATCCGCTGAACTTCTCAAGCTGCACTCCGCCGCAGACAGAGGCTGCCGCCGTGTAATGCGCACATATCGAGCCGTTCCAGATATAATTTACTCCGCGGAATTTCTTCCGCAGCTCAATTATATCCTCCTGTCGAACGGCGTTCGGACATATGATTCTTGTTATCGCGAATTTATCGTCCACCGGGTCTGTCACAGCGGAGCCGCTGATGCAGTCGTTTATTGATCCGCTTACCCGGTCTGTGCGCTCAAGCCACCCGCACATTTCTGTGAAATTCGTCGAAAGTTTTTCAGCGAAACATTGTTTTAGTATTTTTACGACCGCCTTGCCAAGTACGCGCTCGTCGTCCTCCGGTAGATTCAATATCCCGGATTCTTTAAAGCATTTCTCGAGTTTCTCATCGGGAATCTCATCAGACAGCCTGTCAAGCTTTGCACGAATATCTTCTGCGTTTATATCGAACGCTTCAATTATACATGCGTTCGCATCGGGCAGTTTCTTTATGTCGTCGATTATGCCTCCACGGTTCATGGAGATCTGCTCAAATGGCGCTATTGCCTTCTGAAGCACATTTTCATAGTACTCTGTCAGTCTGGAACTTAACTGCTGGCAAAATTCGATCATAGGTCTGCTTGTCGAGACAGCGGCTCCCGCGTCGGCGTAGTATTTCAGTTCTACAAGGTACTGTTCCACTGCCTTTCCAGAGAAAAGAGATGAGCTTCTGACCTTGCGCATTGCCGCTCGTTCGATGTCACGAGTGCGGTTTATCTGGTCTGATCTGTCCTCCTCGCCGGAGCTTATCTTTGCCTGAGCGACCCGGAGTTCCGAAAGGCATTTTTTGATGATTTCCTGCGCGTAAAACGGGCCCTTTGCAAAATCGGTCTTTGCCGCTTCGCAGTCAGTTATTATGCTGTCCGAAATTTCCTTGACGCATACCGGGGTTCCGTTCGTTACTGCGGCGCTCATAGCGCTGATCCACTTTTCAACCAGTGACAATGCGGCTTCCCCGCCGCCCTTTATGGCTCTTGCAGAGAACGACTGGTCGGCGCGCTCGTCTATTTCAAGCGTGGGGAGCTGTCCGCTTTTAGAGGCGACAAGCTCGCAGGTCGGGGTAACAAGCCCGGAGTAACGCTTCAGCGCCATTTCGCCCACGTCGTTTCTGTTAAGCGAGCGGTTGAGCCTCTCAAATAACTTTATCGCCAGGTAGGACATTATCTTACCCGTTGGAATTTCACAAGCCATGACGTTGAACGCAAGGTACCTGAAATCGTGTGCCGCTTCCGGGCGGAGCATGTTATAGGAAATTATACGTTCAGCGTCGTCGTCTTTGCTGAATATGATCTCCATGCGGTTCAGAATTTTTTCAGCTGTCCTGGACATAGTGAGCCCGTAGCTGTCTGCGGCAGGAATCAGGAAGCATGCGCTGTATGGCGGCTTGTCTGAATCCACCTCGAAAGTGCGGCTGTACTTCTGCGTGAACCGTTTGCGGTGGAGCTGGAACTTGTCAAGCTCCGCCTTCGCAACGATCGTGTTCGCCTGATAGCAGCCGACGTCGCGCTGATCAGTTTCGACCAGCGAGGCTGTGTCCGCCGCAAAGAAGTACCCGGTGAACTTCACAGGATACGGAGCGTCGGAAAACAGTTTGGTCAGGATATACGGCAGGTCGATGAACATTCCGCCGCAGAACACATCGCCGAGATTTCCCGTGATCACAATTTCAAGGGAACGGTCGCTGCCGCTGAAATCCGCCATAGCCTCGCCGGTGAGCTTCATGATCTGCTTCAGGTAATGAAACAGTGCAATTCGGCCGCACTGGCGCTTTGTCAGCCCATAGGTCGGCGCGGCAGGAGAGTAATTCTTCAGACCGCTGTCGAACCATATCTGCGCGGATTCCGGGAGTTTCGCAGGATTATTCAGATATTTATAGATAGCTTCCTCCGGGTCTATTGGCAGAGTGAATCCGTCACCCGGAGCTGAACCCTCATAAGAGCGCTCGCCGAGCTGCGTTTCCTCGCCTATGCAAAGGAACCTTACCTTCTTCGGGTCTTTCCCGAAGCGCTTTTCTGTCAGATGCATGCAGCGCAGAACACAGTCCACACCGTTTTTCCCTATTCCTATCACAAACAGTCTGTTCATGCCGAATGGACTTTTCTGCCCGTCGTAGAGCTTCTGTATCCTTTCTGGTCTGAGCCATTCCATTTTCTGTTCGATATTCACGAAAAAGCACCCCTTACTTCGCGTAAAAATCTCTGTATAGTTCTAATTTTCTGTCCTGCTTTACCGGAAATATCTCTCTGGCTTCCCGGCATACCTTTCCGTTTATTTCAGCATAGATAAGCTGCTCTTTATATGGCTCTGCCTTGGCAGCTTCCTCGCCCCACGGCGAGTACACGGCGCTGTCCCCGGAATAATTAAGTCCGTTGCCAGAGCCGCAGCGGTTGCACCCGGCTATGAAACTCTGGCACTCTATCGAGCGCGCTTTCAGCAGCGTCTGCCAGTGGTCGCGCCGTTTATCCGGCCAGTTTGCTATATTTATAATAAGCGTGCAGGTCTGCGAAAGAGCCTGGTAAAGCTCCGGAAAACGCATGTCGTAGCATACCGTGAGCCCTATAGCCTCACCGAACAGCTCCACACTTGCCGGGAGATTTCCGCCGGTATACGTTGCGCATTCTCCGCCATAGGAAAATGGGTGGATCTTGTCGTAGTTTGCTACAACTCTGCCTGCATTTACAATGCAGAATCGGTTAGTTATACCTTCCCCTGTCCTGCAGGCAAATCCGAACCCTGCTGCGATCCCGATCTTCTCTGAGAGCCGCATGAATTGATTTACGGAATCCCCGTCAGGCGGTTCGGATAAATCCTTGTTCATTGAGAACCCTGTCAGCGTAAGTTCCGGAAACACAATAAGCTGTGCTCCGTTTGAAGCGGCCTGTTCAGCCAGAACCGAGCATTTTTTCAGGTTTTCAGCTTTGTTTTCCCATGCAATATCCATCTGAGCTGCACACAGCTTCAAACCGACCGCCTCCCTAATTCTATGCACATGAGCCCTATGTAATTATTATACAATATTAAATCATATTTGTCAACACGGAATGTAACATTTACATAAAATTAATTAAATCACTTGCTGCGATATTTTATGACTTAGCAGTAAGTTTCTTGTTTCTGATGTACGCCGCAAGTGCGATAACATTAGTAACAACGTAAAGCGAGAACCCCGCGGTAACAACAATGAATATCGAAAGCGTCCCATTTACAATGATCTGCACCGGTTGACCGTCAGGGTATAGAAAGATTATCCACAGGGGAATTTCCGCCAGGGCGACAACAGTGCTATAAATCCCCTGCTTTCCAGAAACACCGAACAGACACCCCTTTACAAGCGCGCGAATGTTCCACCAGAGAAAAGCGGCGGCAGCGATAAACACCATTCCAGAAAACGAGCTTTCCAGGAACCCGAAAATCTCGTTCATTAAAACGCACAGTGCCGCCGCAGCGCAATATATCAGAAGCGCTTCGACGGTTAGCTGAGTTCGCTGCTGTCTTTGCCGCTCGTCGAAAATTTCTTTCTGGCTTCCCGGTTCAGCAAGTATAATCCGCTCGCAGAATTTGTCAAAACTTTTCATGCTCATTTTGTTTCCTCCTCAGTCCAGAAAAGCTCGTCAAGCGTTTTGCCGAGCGCTCTGCATATTGATACGCATAGATTGATCGTAGGGTTGTAATCTCCATTTTCCACGGAATTGATGGTCTGGCGTGTAACGCCGATTTTCTTGGCAAGAGCATCCTGCGACATGTCAAGTGCGGCTCTGGCTGATTTCATTTTTAAATTTTTTGCCATTGTCTCACCTCATTTGAATTATAACATATTTTTGTCTTTATGTCAAGTATATTATACATATTGTTAAGTTCACTTGTCCGAATATTCAGAAAGCATTTTCAAAGAATATTGTATGATTCTTTAGGAAATGAACTTGTATTTTTACTCCCGCTTTTAATTTCCTTTTATAAAATCTCCGGCTGTGCAAATAGTAATGTCGTGGGGAGAATTCCTCAAAATCAATTTCGGGGTGAACAAATGGAGAAAGCGGGAAAACTAATATCCGGGGCGCTTTGCTGGCTTATCGCGGCTGCGGCGGGAGTCCTGGGATTTTATTATGCGGTGCTTCCGGGAACTTTGAGCGCCGAGACATTCGGCACCGTAACAGGTAACTTCTGCGGCGCGAGGGTTACAGAACTTAGCGGCGGCGGGTGCAGGTACACGCTGTGCGGAATGGAAATCAAGCCTGTTGACCTTAAAGTGAAAGCACGAAAGATGCTGATACCCGGCGGCGAGCCATTCGGGATAAAGCTGCGAACGGACGGGGTTATGGTGGTTTCTGTAAACACTGGTTCGCCGGCTGAAAAGTGCGGGATACGAGCGGGCGACATGATAACATCGGTGAACGGTGTGGAGGTCGGGACAAATTCCGAGATTGGCGAAGCTGTTCAGCGCTCGTCAGAGTGCTGCACCGTGATCGTCAGGCGCGGAAACGGCGAGAAGCAGATACGGCTCACACCAGAATCCGTGGACGGCTGTCTGAGACTCGGTGCCTGGGTAAGGGACAGCGCCGCGGGAATCGGCACGATGACCTTCTGCGACCCCGACGCCGGAATGTTCGCAGGTCTGGGTCACCCGGTCAGCGACGTGACGACCGGGGAGCTAATGCCGCTTTCCAGCGGCGAGGCTACGACAGCCGAGATATACAGCGCTATAAAGGGCAGAAACGGCGAGACAGGCGAGCTTTGCGGGGAGCTCTGTGAGAAAGTCATCGGAAGCATTGACCAAAATACACAGGTGGGCGTTTTCGGAACGCTCGACGGAGAAATGAGCGGAACTCCCATGCCGATGGCGTTCAGGCAGGAGATCAAGTGCGGCCCGGCTGTTATTCTTGCGACTATCCAGGGCATGGAACCGCAGGAATACAGTATCGAAATTGAAAAGGTGAATCTCTGCGCTATGGGCGGGTCAAAGAGCATGGTGATTCGTGTGACCGATGAGCGGCTGCTCGACTCCGCAGGCGGTATAGTCAGAGGCATGAGCGGCAGTCCGATAATACAGAACGGAATGATTGCCGGGGCGGTCACGCACGTTTTTGTAAACGACCCTACTCGTGGTTACGCCGTATTTGCTGAAAGCATGGTGGACGAAATGGAATCAGGGGCAGCTCAGGCTGCCCTTTTTTATAGGTTCATTTAAACGCTTCAATTTATAGGGTTAGGGTTGTCGGAACTGTCTGACGTTTCGCAAATAACAAAAAAAACTTTAATTGTCTGCATAAATGCCTTGATTTATCCTAAAAATCTGATATAATGTAATTAGCATTTTTTTTGCTTTTCAAGGGGAAAATACGGAAATAAGATAAAGAGAGGTCATTAGAATGGATAAGGTACTGCTGATAGGTGAACCTATGGAGCTTCTGCTCGCCGAGGAAGAGGGCGCGCTTTCCGATGTAACGCACTTCCGCGCCAGCGTTTCCGGTGCGGAGATGAACGTAGCAGTCGGGCTTGCAAGGCTCGGACTGTGTCCCAGGTTCATGACGCGCCTCGGCAGCGATCCGAGGGCGGTGCGAATTCGCAGATTCATGAATGAAAACGGTATCGCGGACGACCTTATCATCACCGACCCGGCTCATCATACCGGCGCAATGATGAAGAACAAAACGGAACCCGGCAAGCACGAGATCTACTATTTCCGCCAGGATTCCGCCGCTTCGTTCCTCTGCAAAGCGGACATTGACGCGCTTGACCTTTCGGATATCCTAGCCGTACATTTTACGGGTATTTTCCCGTCTATTTCGGACTCTGCCGCCGCCGCTGCAAGACAGCTTGTGAAACGCGCGCACGAAAATGAGATAACCGTTGTTTTCGATCCGAATCTCCGCTGTCAGCTCTGGGATAATTCCCCGGAAACCATCGCGCTCCTCAATGAGTTTGCACAGTCCGCCGACGTATTCCTGCCCAGCTTAAAGGAAGCTGAGACCCTCTGCGGTTTAACCAACCCGGAGGAGATAGCGGACTACTACATCTCGCGCGGCACCAGAAAAGTAGTAGTCAAGCTTGGAAAGCAGGGTGCGTTCTACAAGAGCGCGGTCGAATGCGGAACCGCTCCGACATTTGCGGCTGACGAGGTAGTCGACACCGCAGGCGCGGGCGACGGATTCGCCGCGGGACTCATCAGCGGCATCTGCGAGGAAATTCCGCTTGGTGAAGCGGTTGTCCGCGCTAACGCCGTTGGCAGCATGCAGATACAGAACGCCAGCGACAACGCAGGCCTGCCGACGCTTGCAGAGCTTCGTGAATACATGCTCGACCACAGATTTGTTGATATAAAAGACTGAATTCGGAGATACAGAATGACCCTTTACGCCACCGACCTTGACGGAACGCTGCTGCGACCTGACAAAAGCATTTCCGATGAAACTGCTGAGATCCTGAACGGCCTTGTTTCAGACGGGGTGCTTTTCACTTACGCTACGGCGCGTTCTTTTTCCAGCGCTTCCCCGCTGCTGACAAAGCTCCATCTCAACTGCCCCGCTGTGACCTTCAACGGGGTTTTTGTCATTGACCCGCGTGACGGAAGGCATATTATAGAGAACGTATTTACTCCGGTTTCCTGCAAAATCGCAATTGATTATTTCAATAAAATGGATATTGCTCCGCTGGTGTACTCCTACATAGATGGCAGGGAGCGCGTCAGCTACCTTGAAAGCCGCCTTGAGGACGTTTACGGTTACGTGAGCACAAGGCAGGGCGACAAACGTCTGCGCCCGGTGAAAACCAGGGAGGAGCTTTTCCAGGGCACGGTGTTCTATTTTACGCTTCTGAATCCGATTATTGACGTTGCAGAGCTTGACAGCGTATTCAGCCGAGAAAACGGATTTGCAGTAAATCTCATGCCGGATACATACAATAAAGATGAGATATGGTACGAAATCTTCAGCAAAAACGCAAGCAAGGCAAGCGCGCTTCTCCAGGTAATGGAGCTTACACACGCAGACCGGCTCGTTTGTTTCGGCGACAATAATAACGACCTCTCAATGATACGCGCCGCAGATGTTGGCATCGCCGTATCTAATGCATGTCCGGAGCTGAAGAAACACGCGGATAAGGTTATAGAAAGCAGCTCGGAGGGCGCTGTTGCGCGATACATAGCCTCGGAAACCGGTCATTCTGCTGATATATCAGAGACCCAGCCTGTTCTGACCGACAAGGACAGGTTTTCGCAGGCTCTGAGCGCCGCATTGACCAGGGACAGAGGGCTTCACGGCTCAGTGGGTACTCAGAATGAAAAGCTCATTCACGCAGTCTTGAAAAACTATTACGTTCCTTTTTCGGATTCGCAGGAGATTCGTATTGGAAAGTACTTTGCCGACGCTGTTTCCGACGAGGGAATATTCGAAATACAGACCCGGAAGCTGTACGCACTTCGCGGCAAGCTGGCGGATTTCACGCAGGCAGCACGGGTGAATGTCGTTCACCCGGTGGAGGTTTCCACCCGCACGGTCTACATCGACGGTCAGACCGGAGAAGTGATCGAAGAAACAAAATTCCGGAACGTGAATCAGCGGCTCAGGCTGTATGAGGAGCTGTATTCGATGAGGGATTCTCTCTCAAACGACCGCATAACCATCATAATTGCAAAGCTGAAAACGGAAAAACGCGTAGTATGCCCGAACAGCAAAAAGCCGGAGCTTCGAAGCCGCTCAGCAAAGAAAAAATGCACAATAACCCGCATACCTCTTGAACTTGTGGAAGAAATCAGGATACAGCTTCCCGAGGGACTGAAAATCTGGCTTCCGGAGGGACTTCAGGAACGGTTCACTAAAAAGGACTTCTGCGCGGCTGCGAAGGAGCCGTACAGCTCGCTCAGGCTTGAGGTGCTGAGAGCCGCCGGTATTATTGAGAAAGTCGGCGAGAAGAACCGCTATTACGTTTACTCAATTCGCGGAGGAAAGGAACAGAAATGACAGAAATGCTTACAGGAACGGCGTGTTCCGATGTCACCGGAAGGCTTTACGAGCGCATATATCAGATCGCAGCCGATAGGAAAAACGCCTCGATTGTCGTTCCCGACCAGTTTGTTTTTGAAACCGAGAAGGCCCTTTTCCGGAAATGTTCCGAGCATGGCAGAACCGAGCTGTTCCCTAATATACGAGTTCTGACTATAGCGAGGCTGTCGGACGATATCGTGACAAAATTCACAGTTGAGAAACCGCCGGCTGACGACATCACAAAGGCGGTCATTATGTACAACGCCGTGCGAAACCGCGGAGTTCAGCTCAACGCGCTCGGGAAGATCGCCCGGAAGCCCGGATTCGCTTCGAAGATGGTAAAAACGGTTTCCCTTTTCAAAACCGCCGGAATCGACTGCGCAAAGCTCGGAGATTCCCTCGAAGAGGAAAATTTCACGCTCGCCAGCCCTTCACTTCTTGAAAAAATCAAGGATATATACGCGCTTTATCTGGAGTACGACCAGATGCTGTCCCAGAACTATACCGACAAACTCGACGTCACAATGCGCGCCGCTGTTCTTGCTTCGCAGAATCCTTATTTTGAAGGCATGAACATCTTTGTCGACGGCTTCAACACCTTTTCAGGAAGCCAGCGAATGCTCCTGAAAGCTGCTGCGGAGCGTGCGGAACTCTGCTGTTTTGCGTTCGTATGCGACAAAAACGATCCCCGCGACATATTCCGCACCGTGCTTGCGGATATCGACGCGCTTTCCGGCGGCGATGGCATTTCGGAGCCTGACTTCGAAAACTCGCGCCATATGTCTCCGGGAATAAAGCGCGCTTCGGAGCTGGTCTACGGCGAAAGCCCCGATCCTGAAGCAGATATGAGCAGCGTGAGGATAATCCGCGCTGACGATATCTACTGCGAAATGGATTTTATTGCCGCGGAAATAAAGCGGCTCACTTCCGACGAAGGGCTGAGATTCAGCGACATCGCCGTGCTTTGTTCTAATCCTTCCGAATACCGTTCGCCGGTTGAAAGCGCTTTTTCAAAATACGGAATTCCCATGTTCTGCGATATTCCGGAAGTAATTCTTAATGCGCCTCTTACTAACCTTGTTCTATCAATGCTCAGGGCGCTTGACGAGCCTTCCGCTGAGAATCTTCTCAGCTATGTGCGCAGCAGCTTTCTGCGGGTGAGGGACGGCGAGGGTTTCCGGGCGCTCTCTTTTGCCGACATCGACTGCTTTGACGGGTATATTTTTAAATGGCAGCTCCACGGAGATCAGCTCAGGCAGGAGTTCATAACCGATAAAATGAACAAGGCGGATTCAGAGCAGGCTGTTCAGGCTGAGGAGGTACGGCAGGCTGCCGTTGTTCCTCTCCTTGAGCTCCGCAATACGGTTCTTGCGAAGAAAAAGCAGCACGAATGCACCGGCGCATGGTTTACGGAAACGATTTGCAGTTTTCTTTTTACCGAGGCAGGCATTGAAAACGCCGTGCTTTCCGGTGATGACAGCTGTAGAACGCTCTGGGACATACTTGTCGGAATATTTGAGGCTATGCACTCCGCGCTTGGAAAAACTGAGATATCTCCGGCGGAGTACTACGCGCTGTTCCGCGATATCTGCGCTGAAACAACTCTGGCTATACCTCCGCAGGTAGCGGACTGCGTTATAGTAGGCGATACCGGGCGCACCCGCGTGGACGGCATAAAAGCCGTGTTTATTGCCGGTGCAAATTACGGACTGTTCCCGGACGACAGCTCAAGCTACGGACTGTTTTCCAATTACGAAGCGGAGCTTCTCGGCGACAGCGGGCTGAAAATCGCACTCCGTCAGGACGAACTCTATCACAGCAGCAGGTACCAGGCTTACAGGGCGCTGACCCTCGCAACAGACCTCCTCTATATTACCTATCCGCTGCTCAATACTGCCTGCTCTGCGCTTGCGCCTTCCGAAGCAGTCACGGAGCTGCTTGGATTGTTCCCGCAGATACGCGAGGAAAACGCCGCCGACCCGGCGCAGTTCGGGGACGAATTCTACTGCCGCTCGCAGAACGCTCTGCGCGGAAGGTACGCTTCCCTTTTCGGCACAACCTCCGGCGACCGCCGGAGCACGCTGAAAAGAGCGCTGGAGCTTTCCGGAGATTCTGCGTACGCTGAAAAGCTCGACATGCTCGTTACGGAACGCCCATCGATATACCGCCACAGGCTTTCGCCGGAGACCTCGGAAAAGCTGTTCCGCTCGGCGAAGGTGTCCGCTACCAAGCTTGAAAAGCTGAACAAATGCAGATTCGAGTACTTCTGTCAATTCGGACTGAAAATAAAGGAGCGCCGCACATTGAACACCGGAAACTCCGATGTGGGAAGCGCGGTTCACTATGTCCTAGAGAAAACGCTCTCCGAGTACTGCACCAAAATGGATAAATACTTTGCGCTTTCACGTGAGGAGCTTACCGAAATCGCCGTAAAGTACCTCCAGCAGTACGCAGACGAGAATCTCGGCGGAAGCGCGTACAGAACCCAGGCGTTCAACTATATGTACAGCGGACTTTCCGTGTCCTGCGCCGATATGCTGGTGCTCTTGCAGAACGAATTCAAGAGCAGGCGTTACCGTCCGGTGCTGTTTGAACTGCAATTCAAGGACGGCAACAAGGCTGAACTGCCCGATATCACCGGCGGTGATACGTCTGAACAGCTAACTTTCGACGATATCACGCAGGTTTCCGACGAAGATAACGAATCTGAGGCGCTCAGGGTTCTTCCGCTCAAGACAACGGAGCTTTCTATCCCGCCGCTCAGAATAAAGCTCAATGACCGTCTGACCGTCGCTATTACCGGTATTGTCGACCGGGCGGATATGTTCCGCAGCGAAGGCGGAAACGAGTATATCAGAATCGTGGACTACAAGACGGGCGGGCATTCCTTCAAGCTGTCGAACGCGATGTACGGCGTTAATACGCAGATGCTGGTTTACCTCATTGCACTTTGCGACGCTAATCCGAACGTTTACCCCGGCGGCGTGAGCTACCTCACGGCAAAAATGACGGAGGCCTCCCCTACGGAATCCGGTCTGCTTGCGTTGCTCGCAAACGGGCACCTTCCGAGCGACATGTGTGTTGCAGATGAAGACACGCGCATGGAAATGGAACAGTTTGCCGAAAGGTACGCCAGGGCTGTAGCGGCTCCGGCTGACTCGGTCAACGCCAAGAAACTCATGCCGAAGGACGACGCTCAGCCTACTCCGGCGCAGTTCGAAAAGCTCCGTAAGGAAATACTCGAGCAGACCGAAAATGTACTGAAACGGCTTTACAAAGGCGATATCCAGGCAGTACCCACAATCTACACGGAGGAAGGCAAGGCAGGTCAGCAGAAATCCTGCATGTATTGCAGGTACAAGGCGGTGTGCGGTAATCAGGATCTCCACGGCGTTGTTGTCGACGAGGAGATAACGGAACGCAAGCTGGGTATTTCAAAGAAAAAGAAAGCCGCAAAAAAGGGCGCAGAAAATCCAGAGGCGACTGCTTTTGAGAATAATCCCGCAGTTCCAGAAACGAAGCCTGACGAACCCAAAACGTCCGGCGTGAAAAAGGGAAAATCCAAAAAAACGAGCGATGAGCCGGAGGAAAGCTGGTTCATCGGCGAGATAAAGTGAGGTGAGGTTCGATGGCAACCGAAATAAAATGGACTGACGAGCAGGAATCCGCAATAAACTATCCGTCAGACAGCTCTGCATGCGTATCCGCGGCGGCGGGAAGCGGCAAGACCGCCCTGCTGGTAGAGCGCGTGGTCAGGCTTATCCGCGGAAATGAAGCTGCGAATATTCCTCCGGTCAGCGCCGATAAGTTCGCTGTAATGACATTTACCCGCAACGCGGCGGACGAATTCCGCACCAGAATGACCCGTGCGATCGACGAAGCCTCCAGGAACTCCGGTGAAAACGCAATCCCGCGGGAGCAGCTTATTAAATTCAGAAGCTCCGTTGTAAGCACGATCAACTCATTCTGCCTTTCCGTGTTAAAGGACAACGCAGAGATGTTCGACCTCCCGGTGAATTTCACGATAGTTGAGGAAAGCAAGGGCAAAATCATGCAGCAGACCGCCCTTGACAACGCTATGGAGTTCCTGTACTCGGCGGAATTCGACGAGAAATTCCCGGAATATTTCGCGGCTCATGGCGGAGTTACGAACGATACGCCGCCGGATAACCCGGGAAAAATGGCGCGCGAACAGCTCCTGAAATCATTTTCGTACAGCAAGGACGACGCACTTCGCGACGCCGTCAACGACATATACATGAAAACCACCTCGCTCGCGGACAGCTCCGGCTGGCTTGAGGGAAGCGTACGCGCTTTCAGCAGCATAGAAACCCTTGAGGAGCGGTTTCTCCCCGGAATAATCGACGTACTGCGCAGGCAGTGTATCGTTTTTCAGTCGGTGATGTGCAGATATTCGGCGCTGGTTGCCACCGCTGATGAAAGCTACGCATGGAAGTTCCAGGAGGTTTTCGAAAAGGACAATGAGCTTGTAAACGCTGTCACAGCGGCTTTCGACGATGCTTTCCCCAGGGACAGGCAGCCGCGCATTTCCCACTTTGCCGAATTTGTGAACAGCGTTCCGGCGTTTGATTTTGCATCGTTCAGCCGAAAAGGAACGCCGAAGAAGGATCCGTTCTACGAGCAGCTTAAAGCCTCCGTGGACGTTATCCGCGGCAGGCTCAAGAAGGATCTGCCTAAATTCAAGGAAAGCTGCGGCTATCGCGAGGATGACGTACGCTCCATTCTGCTCCAGCAGCAGGCGGCGATTTGCGCCATAGTTATGGTAGTCGAGCGAATGACCGTGGAATACACCGCGCTGAAACGCAAAGCCGGCGTTGTGGATTTCTCGGACTGCGAGCGTTTGCTTTACGAAAAGCTCCGGGAGGAAGGCTGTCCCCTGCGGCAGACCCTCGCCGATCGGTATCAGTGTATCATCATCGACGAGTTCCAGGATACCAACGACCTGCAATTCGAAATTTTCCGGCTCATCTCACGGGACGAGAAAAATCTGTTCTTTGTCGGCGACGTCAAGCAGGCGATCTATGCGTTCCGCGGGGGAAATCCCGAGATCATGGCGAACTGCTGCGCTCCTGACAGCGAATTTGAAACTCTCCCGCTTAACAGGAATTTCCGCAGCCGCGAAAATATAATCAGTGTAGTAAACGCGATGTTTGAAGGGCTGATGACCCGCAAATACGGCGAGGTCGATTACTCCGACAACAATCAGCTTGCGGCCGGCGCGAAGTACCCGGAAAACTCCTCCGGCTCCGACTACTCAACTGAAATGTACCTTCTGGATTTCCCGAAGCGCGAAAAGCCCGGCACAGGCGGCAGCGAAGATGAAACCTCTGATGAAATCGTGCTTGAAGCAACGAACCCAGTCGCAGAGGCTCGGTTTACGGCTTCGCTGATAAGAAAAATGGCGGTGGAACAATTCCCGGTAAGGAAGGACTCAAACTCTGTCAGACCCTGCACCTGGGGAGACTTTGCAATACTTCTGCGTAACAAAACCCACATTGCGGATTATAAGTCTGAGCTTGAAAAACTCGGCATTCCGGTTTCCTCCGACGGCGGAAACTATCTTTCAGCAGATGAGATAAACCTGATATTAAGCTATCTCAAGGTGATCGACAATCCACAGCTTGACGAGGAAGCCCTCACTGTAATGATGTCGCCGCTTTACGGCATTACTGCGGAGGAACTATCCCTTGCAAGGCTTGGAATACTCGGCTACGACATCGACGAGCTGGACGATTCCGGAATTAAGCTGAATGCGCTCTACGACTGCTTTGCAGGACAGTCGCTGTTCTGCTGTATCGCTTCGGCGGGCGGCAGCGAACTTGCTCAGCCCGTCCTTACCGACAAGGCGTCCACAGTTCTGGAACTGCTCAGGAATCGCGGCATAACAAGACAGCCGGACGAAAAGTGCCGCAGATTCATGGAACATTTCAGTGAATTCAGGACATTTGCGGCTAATAACTCCATTGAGCGGCTTATACGAAGAATCTACGACGATACCGATTTTTTCTCGGTCATCTCCACGTATGAGCGCGGCGACAGGAAGCTTGCCAACATCAGGCTGCTGTTAAAATACACAGCAGATTTCGAGTCCTCCGGCGGAGGTACGCTCAACGACTTCCTGAGATACACCGACGCAGTTCGTGAAAATTCCGGGAAACTGGAGGAGGCTGTGATCCCGCAGGAAGCGGCGGACGCAGTAAAAATAATGACGTTCCACGCTTCAAAGGGGCTGGAAATGCCGATAGTTATTATGGCTGGTCTGGGTTCTTCAGTGCATGAGGAGAAAGGCTCCGTGGCGATCGACCGACGAACCGGAATAGGTCTGAAACACACAGATATAGAAAAGCGCCTGAGAACTCATACTATCAGCTTCAACGGCGCGAACGCCTCGCTGAACTGCACGCAGTACGGCGAGGAGCTCCGGCTGCTTTACGTTGCAATGACCCGCGCCCGGGAAAAGCTCGTCATGATCGGGCAGTGCTCCGAAAAGGAAGCCGCTGAATGCCGAACCGATGTATTCTCACCGGAATTCGCGCTTTCGCAGAAATCCTACATCAAAATGATACTCAGCTCAATGATGAGATACGGCAGCGACGACCCTTCCGCTGGGAATCCGGTGTTTTACAATACGGCGGGTATCCGCGTGAGCGTAGTCAACGAGCGCCTTCCCGAGCCAGAGCAGCTTCTTGCGGAGCTTCCGGAGGACGGTGCCGCTGATGAGGAAACAGCAGAGATTATCAGCAGAAATCTTGCGGTAAAATATCCGTTCGAGTATGAAACTACGCTTCACAGCAGATTCAGCGTCACCGAGCTTGCCCACATTGACGACCCGACACCAGATAAGGGTGATATCCAGCTTAACAAGCCGGTGTTCCTGACGCCGGACAAAGCGGGCGGTATAAAAATAAGCGGGCTTCTCATGGGAAATACGTTCCACCATATAATGGAGCTGTTTCCGCTTGAGGCGCTGCGGTGCGGCTACAGTGAGACAGATATGTACGCGGCGGTTGAAAACGCGGTCGAGAGGCTCGTTGACGAGCAGCGGCTGAAGCCGGAGGAATCCTTCTTTGTACAAAGCGGAAGGCTTCCGGAGATAGCTCAGAAAATCACGGCGTTTTTCTGCGGACCGCTCGGGAGGGATATGCTCGCCGCTGATAAAATCGAGCGCGAGTACGAAATATTCGCCGAGATCCCGGCTTCCGATGTGTTCCCCGGTGCTTCCGGAAGCACCATGATACAGGGTCGAGTCGATATGCTGTTTGTAAAGGGGGACACGGTGGTTATCGTGGACTACAAAACTGACAGCGCCGGAAACCTTGAGCTGGAGCTTCCGGCATATGCAAAACAGCTTGAACTATATAAAAAAATACTGCCCATGCTGATGAGCGAGTGCAGAAACGGAGAAGTCCGGCTTGCGCTGTATTCATTCAGCAGGCAGAAAGCAATTTTCTTATGAGGTGATATTACGAAAAAACAGATCTTTTCAGCGGCAGCGGCTATCGTCGTTGTACTGACAGGCACAACAGCATTCGCACAGAGCAGCGGATTCAGCGATGAGAAGGGACGCATAAGCGCTTCCCCCGCCCCGCACGACAATAAGTATACGCAGATACAGTGGGGCGGCGGCGTCAAGCGCGAAAACTGCGGAATTCCCGTTCCGAGCGGAGAACTGGTGTTTCTCCCGACAACTGACAAACTTCTTGCATTAAGCGAGGCTGACGGCTCAGAAACGGCTTCAGTAGAGCTTCCGCAGAACTGCTCAACCAGCTTCAGCGGCGCAATTTCTGAGAAGAAGCTGCTCCAGCCCACCGAACGGGGCGTTTCTTATATTGACACCGAGAGCATGACAACACTCTGCTCGCGCAGTCTTGACGGTGAAATTGCCTCGGACTGCTCGATTAATGACGGGCTTGGATATTTCGCAGTAAAGCTTGACGGCGGCTACGAGTTCATGTGCGTTGACCTCGGCTCTGACGGTCTAGAAACTGTGTGGTCTGTCGAAATGGAAAATCAGCCAACTTCCGCAGCGCTTCAGGGCGACTGGCTGATATGGGGCTGTGGGGACGAGCTTTACACCCACCACTACAAGCAGGACATGTCTAATGTTATCCCGCTGGGCAAAGCAATTTCAGGAGCGCCGTTCGCCACTGAATACGCGGTTTTCTTCTCCACTGAGGACGGAAACGCCGGAAAACTCAGGCTTAATCCTGATGGAACCCTTGAGGAGGACACCCTGACATGGTGCGAGGTCGGAAAATCTCCGGTTTCCCCGGTATCCTGGAACGGACGGCTCTACGTTCCGACTGCCGATGGCTTCTATATTCTGGATAACCTTAATATGGAAATCTCCTATATTATTACTGATATAAAGGGCGGCTGCACTCCGCAGGTGCATTACGGAAACGGTCCGTATATTTACACCGTGGCAAAGCGCGAGGATAAATGGGCGGTCTACTGTGTTCAGGATATGGACGAAAAGTCGGAGCCAACCGTCGCAATCCTTGCCCAGATGGAGGACTACACCAGCGGAGCGTTCTGCGCTTCCGACAAGGGAACGCTGTATTTCCGGGACGCAATCGGCAGGCTTTATGCGCTTACTGTCGCTCCATTCGATGTGTTCTCGCTGATCCTGAGACTTGTCGTGCTCCTTGCTCTGCTGGTTCTGGTGTTCTTCTGGCTAAAAAAAGTCGCAAAACGAAGAGCAGATATTCACCCGAAATATTAATTTGCAAAAAAATCATAAAATGTATTGATTTTTTTTGTAATGTGTTGTATAATATAGATATAAGCAATTGAAAAGGAGAGTACGTCATGGAAAGCAATATACTCTTAGAAAGCGGCACCAATGAACTTGAGGTGCTGGAATTCATGGTCGGTGAGCAGAGCTTCGGCATTAACATCGCTAAAGTAACCGAGATCATGAACTATCAGCCGATGGTTCCCGTGCCTGATTCACACCCTGCCTTTGAGGGCGTTTTCACTCCCAGAGACAAGGTTATCTCTGTGATAAATCTTCACACTATCCTGCATAAAGAAAGCCCCGACCCGGAGCATGACTTGCTGATCATCTGTCACTTTAACTCAAAAGACGTCGGTTTCCACGTTTCTTCTGTTAAGGGTATTCAGCGTATCTCCTGGGAGGACATCGAGAAGCCGCCGGCAATGTCCGGAGACGGTCAGAACAACATCGCCACCGGTATAGCAAAGTTCAAAGATCGTATCGTGCTTATTCTCGACTTTGAGAAGATCGTTTCTGACATGGATCCTTCCGCAGCGCTCGACACCTCCGGCGTCAATGCAGTAGGTGGAGATAAGTCAGATAAGCATATCGTTATCGCTGAGGACTCCCCGTTCCTGAACACGCTGATTGTAAATACCCTGCACGAAGCCGGTTACAAGAATGTTGTTCATTTCGACAACGGTAAGGACGCATGGGATTACGTCAACGGCCATAGGGAACTCGGCGGAAATATCCTCGATCAGATATCCTGTGTTATAAGCGATATCGAAATGCCTAAGATGGACGGCCATCACCTCACTAAGATGATCAAGGACGACCCGATACTCAAGGCGATTCCTGTTTACCTGTTCTCTTCTCTTATCAATGAGCAGATGAGAATTAAGGGCGAAAGCGTCGGGGCTGACGGTCAGTTCTCAAAGCCCCAGATTGGTCAGCTTATTCAGTACCTTGACGAGCATATCTGATACATACAGCCGCCTTTTACGGGCGGCTGTTTACATTAAAAAAATCCTCCCGTTTGCGCGGGAGGATAGTTTTTATACTTTCGCTTTATGTTCAACTGCCGTGATTGCATAAGTGAATGTCTTTTCGGCACCTGGAGCGAGTATTTCGATTCCGCGTTTCTCAGCAAATACGCCGGAGCAGTCGTCGAAGTCCGCGGAACCGCACCATGGCTCAATGCAAAGGAACGGAGCGTCCTTAGCCTGCCATACGCCAAGACTTGTGAAATCCGGGTAGTCGACGCGAACGCCGGTATTTTCGCTGTTGAGCAGTTCAACCTGCCGCGATACCACCTTATCAAAGTAGCATACGTCCTCATAGAACATCTCGTGCGAAAGCTGGAGATCCGTCGAATCCTTCATCAGTTCACGGCGTTTATGCTCCTCGTGGAGCCCGGTTTCAAGGTTATAATTAGGAACTGCGGCTGTTTCCGGTCTGAGGAACTGTAAGCGGTACCCGTTCATGTCGCCGGGAGTTGCAAACGCGGGGTGAGCTCCTATGCAGAACGGCATTTCAGCGTCGCTGTCATTGCGTACCCGGTATGTAACGGTAATTCCGTCAGCTTTCAGCGTGTATCTTACCGTGAACTTAAAATCGAACGGATACATTGCCTTTGTGTAATCATTCTGGGTCAGCGAAAACATCGCGCTGCTGCCGTTGAAGTCCTCCGGAGTGAACTCCAGATCGCGGGCGAAGCCGTGCTTAGTGATTTTGTACTCCTTGCCGTTGATGGTCGTTTTGCCGTCCTTTAACGTGCCTATCATCGGGAAAAGAAGCGGGGAGGTCTTGCCCCAGAACGCCGGATCTGCGCTCCACATCAGCTCACGCTTGCCGACTGTGAGAGATTTCAGTTCGGCTCCCTTTGAAACGATCTTCGCGGAGACTTCCCCGCTCTTTAATGTGATATCCATAATATGCTCCTTATTTGTGATATTTTCCGTTGTTCAGTATTGAATAAGCGCGGTAGACTTGTTCCATAAGCATTACCCGCGCCAGGGAATGCGGGAAGGTCATCGGCGACATGGAAAGCCGCAGATCGGCCTGCTTTTTCAGTTCCTCGTCCAGCCCGAAGGAGCTCCCCACAAGGAAGTTCACCGTACTGAACCCCTGCCCCGCCGCTGTTTCAAGCTTCTGCGCAAACTGCTCGCTGGAGATGGTCTTGCCCTCAATACACATCGCAACCGTGAAGCTTCCGGGCTTTATCTGCTCGCGTATCTTTGCGGCCTCCTGGCGGAGAGCTGCGTCAATCTGAGCCTGCGACGGCTTCTGCGGTAAGTCAACCGGGCTTGGCTCAATGACCTTCGGAGAGACGTATGCTCCGAGCCTTTTCATGTACTCCGCGCAGGCTTCCCTGTACCATGATTCCTTGAGCTTCCCCATTGCTATGAAATTGATATTCATTAGTATTTCCTCTTCTTCGGAGAATTCATGCTGATCCTGCGGCGGCGATTCATAGCTTCGACCTTCCGGCGGAACGACTGCTTCATATAGTGCGTTACTATCAACAGCACCAGTTCAACTCCCACAAGCACGCAAAGCCACTTGAACAGCGGATTCGCAACGACCTGACCTATCTTCTCCATATAAAACGCATTCGTGTCAAGCTCCAGGTCGGATTCTGTAATAAGCTTGACTGTAGCGAGGGTTTCGTCGTTCAGCTTGAGTTCAAGCTCGCCGACCTCGTATCCCTTGTTCTGCGGAGCCTGTATTGGTACTCTCTCGGAATACAGCTTGACATTCTGGGAAACAGTTGTCTTGTTCAGGCTCTTTTCGAGCAGGGTGTAATAATCCTCGGCAGCGCAGATTCCCACCTTGTCAACGTCCTTGCCATGCTTTACGTCGACTTGAGTCACCTGCTCGTTCATTTTCACGATGTTGGTGTATACGAACTCGCTGAACGCCCAGTCATAGAGCGCGATGTGGTCTTTAAAGGAATAGTTGGATTTGTCGCCGTTTTCGTCGTAGTACGGCGCACCAAGGGTGACTATCATATAGCGGTAGCCTCTGCCGTCGCTTCCTTTTTTCTTACAGGTAGTAACCAGCGCCATGCTTCCCTTTTTCGGGTTTGCGGTGTCCCAAGCGCCGTCCTTGTATTCGTAGTATTCGTTGATGCTTCCGGTCTTGACGCCTTCCACGCCTTCATAATAGTAGCTTCCGTCGACCATAAGGTGGTTTGTCGTGTGAATCGTGTAACCGTCGGGGTTTGCGGAATTCGCAGGCATTTTGTAGTCAGTTGTGCTGCAAATCGTCATGAACCCCGGGTAATTATCCATCGCATAGCGCGTTATGAGGTACAAGTCTCTTGCTGTTGTGTAATTATCCTCGGAATACAGACCGTGCGTATTGGCGAAATGAGTTCCGGTGCAGCCTATTTCTGCGGCCTTGGCGTTCATCATCGCAACAAAGTCCGGAATGCTTCCCGCAATGTTCACAGCAAGAATGTTTCCCGCTTCACACGCCGAACACACCATCAGAGCGTAGAGGCAGTCCCAGTAGGTGACGTTTTCCTGACCGGAACGTATATCGGCGGTCGACGGACCTTCGTAGTTCGGGTTGCCGTTCCAGAACTCGTCCGTAGCCGTGGAGTTAACAACGACTTTCGCGTTGAAATCCTTGATGTTCTCCAAAGCAACCAGAGCGGTCATGATTTTGGTCGTGGAAGCCGGAGTCAGCTTCTTGTCAGCATTTTTTGATACAATGACGATATCTGTATCGAGATTTACCATGTACACGCCCTCGCTGTGCAGTGCAAACTTAGGCGTAAAAGCCGCAGAAACGCTGACAGACGACAATAATGTGCTGCATAGTAAAATTATTGACATAAATACTGAAAAAATTTTTACTTTTCGCATATAGACAAATCTCCTGTAATGAGTTATTATATATAAAGGCGGTTTTTTACTTTACAAATCCAGAAGTAAACTGGAAATTACCTGCCTGCTCTTCGTAAGCTACTTATTATTATACATAATCTCTGGCTGCTTGTAAAGGGCTTTTTTCAAATTGTAACCGAATTTTAATTATTCGGCTGCGTGGGGGGATCATATGATTTACATAACCGGAGATATCCACGGCGATTTCTCTCGATTCAAGTCACCGCTGCTCCGGAAGCTTAAAAAGAACGACGCGCTGATTGTATGCGGGGATTTCGGATTTATCTGGGAAGGCACACAGGCTGAACGGAAGATACTGAAGAAAATCGGGAAGCTTCCATACAATGTGCTGTTCGTGGAAGGCTCGCATGATAACTACGACCTGCTGGAATCCTATCCCGTAGAGGAATGGTGCGGAGGAAAAACGCGTCCGATCTCCGGAAGGCTCCGGCAGCTGATGCGCGGACAAGTTTTTAACATCGCTGAAAAGACGGTCTTTGCTTTCGGCGGAGGTCAGAGCGACGATATGGTCGACCTCATCGAAGGCGAAAACTGGTGGAAGCGCGAAATACCGTCCGAGCATGAGCTTGAGGAAGGTCTGCGGAATCTCGCGGAAGCCGAGAACAAAGTGGATTTTGTTGTGACATATGAACCGCCGTCAAAGCTTCACGACTTCCTCGACCAAAACAGCGGCGACCGAAACCACATCAACACTTATCTGAACGACGTTTACGAAAAAATCAGCTTTGAACGGTGGTTTTTCGGGAAGCTGCACCTCAACAAGCTTATTCCGCCGAAATATTACGCGGTTTACAACCAGATCGTAGTCGCGGACGAAACCAGGATCAAAAAGAAACGGGAGCCGAAGCACCCGAAAAATACAGACAAGGAGAACTGAAATGGCTGAAATCACATTTGAGATCACAAAGGAACTCGGAGTAATCTCCGAAAACGCAAAGGGCTGGACCCGCGAGCTGAATCTAGTTAGCTGGAACGAGCGCGAGCCCAAATACGATATCCGCGACTGGAACGCAGATCACACCCGCATGAGCAAGGGCATTTCCATGACCGAGGAAGAAATGCAGAAACTGGTTGAGCTGTTCAACGCAAGAGACGAGGAAGATTCCTTCGAGTGATTCGCACCCGCATATCAAAAGCCGGACTTCACAGCCCGGCTTTTTTTATTTGAATTTCTGAGTTATATTAATGATGAATCCCACGCCGACTGCAAGAACCGCGCTCAACAGCAGCGGGAACCATATGTTTGCAAGCGGAAGTCCGTTTGCGGCTTCCCCGAGGTTCATGCCGTAGAAGCTGAAAACTATGGTAGGCACTGCAATGATTATCGTCAGTGTTGTCATGCGCTTCATGACAATGTTCAGATTGTTCGAGATTATACTTGCAAATGTATCCATCGTGGTGCTGAGAATGTTTGAATAGATATTCGTCATCTCTATCGCCTGACGGACCTCTATAAGCACATCGTCCAGGAGATCCTGGTCTTCCTCGTACAGCTTGATGTACCTGCCTCGCATCAGCTTCTCAAGCACAGCCTCGTTTGCTTTGAGCGATGTCGAGAAAAAGACCAGCGACTTTTCCAGCCCGAGAAGCTGGATAAGTCCCTTATTGTGCATTGATTTGTGCAGAGTGCCTTCAACGTAACTCTGTATCTTGTCGATTTGTTTCAGGTACTGCAAATATCTTGCCGCGATACGAAGCAGTATCGTGAATACGAAACGCGTCTTGAGATTTGTCTGTATCCCCTTCACAACGCCCTTTGAGATGTCCTCCACAACGGAATTCTCCTTCGCGCTTACTGTCACGACATTCTTATCAGTGATTATAATTGACATAGGCGTTGTTGAATACAGAAGCGTCCGGTCGGGGTTGTTGTCGGTCTCGGCGACTGGGTAATCAACGACTATCAGCGTAACTCCGTCGTCGGCTTCGATTCGGGACGGCTCTTCCTCATCGAGGGCGGCGCGTACATAGTCTCTGTCAATTCCGAGATCATCCTCAAGGTCGGAAATTTCCGTTTCAGTCGGGTTGATTACCGATATCCAGCAGCCCGCTTCGGCTTTTTCTATCTCGCAGAGATGATTTTCTATGTTTCTGTAATATTTGACCAATTGAAGCACTTCCTTTTGCCTGCTTTTACACGCATGATACAGCCCGGAATGCTCTGTAGCTGCCGCCCCGGTGCTGTTTATTTTCCAGTCCAATTCGGGTATATAGGTGCGTTTGGTACGACCCCGGGTCAGCGCTCATGTTTTCACCGCCTTTAATTGATCTCATATATATTTTTATTTTATCACAACAACGTCGAAATTACAAGGGCTTTTGCGTATTTTTATGAAAAAAGACGAAGTATTACATCTTCTTAATTAATTTTAAGGATTGTTTTTTACATCAACTTTGCTTGACAAAAAGAGTTAAAAATGATACAATAATTTTAGATGGTTTAAATGGAATCATACGAGCAGAATAACAGACGGCTAAGGAGGCGGTTTCGAGTGCAGAACTACACATTGACAGAACTCATTAAACCGAATATACTCCAGCAGATTCAGGACGCATTTTCGGAGTATTCCGGCATGGCGTCAATCACTACGGACGCTGAGGGAGTTCCTGTTACTGCTGGAAGCAATTTTACCCATTTCTGCACCGACCTTATACGAATCACAGAAGCAGGGTGCAAGAACTGCTTCAACTGCGATAAAATGGGAGCTGCCCAGGCTATGGAAACCGGGCTGCCCTCGGTTTACACATGTCACTCCGGGCTTGTGGATTTTTCCGCGCCTATCATGCTGAACGGAAAGATGATAGGCTGCTTCGTTGGAGGTCAGGTGCTCACTGACGAGCCAGACGCAGATTTCTGCCGGAGAAAGGCGTTAGAATACGGCATTGATCCTGATGCGTATATTGAATCGCTGAGCGCAATTAAGCGTATGCCGCGCAGTAATGTTGAACGCTCGGCAAAACTGCTTTTCGATATATCGAAGGCTCTGTCGTCGATGGCGCTGCATAACTGCTCCGAGATTGAAAACAGCAAGAGCATGGAACTTGCAGCACGGTCGCAGTCCGACTACATAATGAGCCTCACCTCGGATATGACAAGCATTACGCTTGATTACATGGACACTGCAAAAGAAGCTCTGGACTCGGGTGACCCGGGCGAGATGAAGCGTGCTCTTGAAATGATTACCAGCCGCGGAGCCGGCGCTTCTGAGATGATTCGTGATTCTATTGCCTACCTCCAGATGATCGGCAGACGATTCAGAATGAGCGAGGAAGAATACGCTCCACGCAAAGTTTTCTCAGCCATCACGGACAGCCTTAACCAGAAAGCGGACTCCGCTTCGATTTCGCTTGAAATTGAACAGAAAATTCCTGAGATACTGCTCGGCGACGCAGGCGGAATTTGTCAGCTGATTGATAAATTTGCAGCATTGTTCACCGAAAACGGCGGCAAGTCGCTGCAGTTGGGTATTTCGTCCTATAAGCGTGGTTATGCTGAAATGCTCAAGATCCAGCTTTGCAGTGAAAGTGCGGAATTATCCGATGAACAGATAGACAAAATCAGGAATATCATTACTTCCGACGAGGAATACTACGCGGAAACGATGTCAGAGCTTGCGCTCAGTATCGTCAGAACACAGATTCGTGCTATGTCCGGGACTTTTGATATATTCCGAAGCGGCGGCAGTGTAACTATTGAGTTTACAATTCCGCAATTGAAGATAGAGGGAGGTGATTCCTGATGATATTTGATTACAAAGCTTATTCAAGGCTTCTTAATGAGTTTATCATCGAAGGCGAGAAGATAGAACAGTACCGCGACCCCGCATTCAATAAGATACTGGAGCCAATATGCAAATTCCTGAGAATATCCCGTATATCGTCCGCCGTTTTTGACTCAACATGCGACTCCACGACAATCAAAAGCGCTCCGCACATATATTATGACGACGGGAATGCTGATAGTACACGGGTTCTGAAATTTACTGAAACCAACGTGCGCGCATGTAAAGCGAACTACAGTTTTATGCAGAGTAAATCCGGTCAAGACTGGTCAGACGAGGAAGTTCAGCAGATTGAAGCCATTGAAAAGCTTATTTACACGTTCTGCGACCGCAGTTATGCCTCAACTATTGCAAAAGATCTTTCAATGCTTGACAGCGATCTGATGGTCTATCCCCTTACCTTCTTCCTTGCAACCGTCAAAAATCTCATCAGGCAGGGACGGATCGGGGAATTTGGCGGCGTTTATTTTAATATCAAGCATTTTTCCTCCATCAATGACCGCTTCGGCAGGGACTGCGCGACCAACATCATGAAGCAGTTCATACATGGCATACAGGAGAAAATTCTATACGAGGAATGCATTTGCAGAGTCGGCGGAGACAACTTTGTCGTACTGTTCAAAAAGGACAACCTTAATATAATAAAGAACTACCTCTCCGGAATGCCGATTACATTCAATGACGGAGAAACTGTCACCGTTACCACCACAGCGGGCTATTATATGATACCCGAGGCCACTGAAAGCGCAACTGATGTCATGGACAGGATCAGCACTGCTTACCAGCTTGCCAAGAGCGTTTACAAGCGGCCCTTCCTGTTCTACGATGATGAGATAATGCAGCACCAGACACATGTAAAAGAAATCGAAATGATGTTCCCGAGCGCAATTGAGAACGAGGAATTCAAGGTGTTTTATCAGCCGAAAACACAGCTTAACAACTATCAGCTTGCCGGCGCTGAAGCACTATGCAGATGGTTCAGAAACGGAAAGGTTATTTCGCCTGGCGAGTTTATCCCTGTTCTTGAAGGCAGCAAGGCGATATGCACGCTGGATTTCTACATGCTGGATCATGTCTGCCGCGATATCCGACGCTGGCTCGACGAGGGCCGCGAGGCTGTGAAAGTTTCGGTAAATCTTTCAAGGCTTCACCTCGGGGACGAGGATCTGCTTGAGTCTATCCTCAGGATCATTGATAAGTACAAAGTTCCGCACCACTTCATTGAAATCGAACTGACTGAAACTACCACGGACGTAGACTATAAAGAACTGAAGAAGATAGTTTACGGTCTCAGGGAGCAGGACATCAGCACTTCCGTGGACGATTTCGGTGTTGGTTACTCATCGCTGAACCTTATCCGTGAGATGCCATGGAATGTCCTGAAAATTGACAAGAGCTTCCTTCCTACCCAGGAAGAAGAGAACAACGATCCCTCTAAGGTAAAAATGCTTCGGCATATCATTACGATGTCGCAGGATCTTGGTCTGGAATGCATCGTGGAAGGCGTCGAAACCGCCGAGCAGGTAAAGCTGCTCAAGGACTGCAAGTGCTACCTTGCGCAGGGTTTTTATTTCGACAGACCGCTTCCGGTTAAGGAATTCGAACAGAAGCTCGAAAGCGCAGCAGGATAAAAAATATAAGCGGCTGAATTCATCAGCCGCTTTTTAATTAATAGAGGTTTGCGAAAAGCGCCGCTCCGGCAACCGTAATTATACCGGAGACTGCAATTGAAAGACTGCTCATTGCGCCTTCTGCCTCGCCGAGCTCCATCGCTTTTGCCGTGCCTATCGCGTGCGCCGAGGTTCCTAGCGCTATGCCCTTGGCTACCGGTTCGGTTATCCTGAACACTTTCAGCACTACTTCGGCAAGAATATTTCCGAGCACGCCGGTGATGATTATTACTCCTGCCGTGATGGATACAATCCCGCCCAGCTCCTCTGAAACTCCCATGCCGATCGCGGTGGTTATCGACTTTGGCAGGAATGTGATGTATTCCTCGTGCGAAAATCCGAACAGCGCCGCAAGTCCCAGAACCGAGCCAAGGCTCGAGAGAACGCCTGCGAGAATCCCGACGATGACCGCTGCCGCGTTGTGTTTCAGCAGATCGAACTGCTCGTACAGCGGAACTGCAAGCGCGACCGTAGCCGGAGTAAGCAGCCATGCAAGGTACTTTGCGCCCTCGTAGTAGGTGCTGTAGTCGATGTGAAGAAGCAGCAGAGCTGGTATAGTCAGAACTATTGAAATAAGCAGCGGATTTATCAGCGGGGACTTGAATTTCTTTTTCAGTATTGCTCCAAGCCAGTAGCTCACAAGGCTGACAAGTACGCCGAAATATGCCGAATTTGAAAGAAACTCACTCATTTGTTTTCCGCCTTTCTACTGCGAAGTCTGATCACTGCCTGTGTTGCAAGTCCGGAAACCGCCATTACCACTACGGTAGTTACAACGGTAACGATCACGAACTGCAGCCAGGAAGGAGAAAGCACTTCCCATGTGTCAATAAGTCCCACCGCCGCCGGAATGAACATCAGCGGCATTATCTGTATCAGGAACTTGGAAGCGTCCTTGACCTCGGACAGCGGGACTATTCCGGTTTTCAGCCCGATGAAAAGCAGTACGATACCGTATATACCCGCGGGTACAGGTATCGGGATTAGCTCGTGCATTATCTCGCCGATAAATGTTATCAGCAGAATTATTCCAAATTGTCTTATGTACTTCATTTTTTTATCTCCTGTGTTCTTTTGTTCTTTATATTAACGGCTCAGATCCAGCCAAGACCCTCTGCCAGTATTTTCAGTCCCAGTATTACAAGCGTGATACCTCCGGCAAGCTCTGCCTTTGATTTATATTTCGCGCCCCACACGCTGCCGAGTTTAACACCCGCCGCAGACATCGTAAATGTTACTGCGCCTATAACTGCCGCGCAAATCCCGACCGGCGCGTCCAGGAACGCGAACGTCACGCCGACCGCTAGTGCGTCAATGCTGGTAGCAAGCGCCGGAAGAAACATGCTCTTCGGATCAAGCGACGGCGGAGGAAGCTCCTCCTCTTCCCTGCTGAGCGCCTCGCGGACCATGTTTCCGCCAATCAGCACAAGAAGTCCGCAGGCTATCCAGTGATCTACTTCCTGAACGAATCTCGAAAGCGTAGTCCCCAGAAGAAAACCGATAAGCGGCATTACCGCCTGAAAAATCCCGAACCACGCTCCTACAATGAACATATCCTTCAGCCTGATCTTCCCGAGCGACAGCCCCTTGCACACCGACACCGCGAATGCGTCCATTGAAAGCCCCGCTGCAAGTAGCATTACCCCCGCTGCTCCCATATGTATTCCCCCTGTCCATGAGTTTGTATTCATATTGATTATACATTTTCTGGAATATAGGGTCAAGGGGAACCATGTCGCACAAAGTCAGATTTCAGATTGACTTTATAATCAAAATATGATAGACTATATTCATATCATTTCCGAATAGGAGCGTTTTCAATGAAATTCAAACCGCTTTCAATCCTTCCGCTGTTATTTCTTTGCTCATGCAGCATGAACAATGAGTTTTCAGAAGTTCAGCCAGGCACTGAGGAACACGTGAACATGTCAACAGCCGAAGAAACCGTTGAAGTACCGTTCAACGGCACGATGGAGCCCACCCCTGACGAGCAGGAGCTTTCCCCTGCGGAGCCGCTCAAGGGGTTGAACATACAGCCTTCCGACTACTTCACACCAGGCGTTTACACGTCCGAGTACACCGACGATACTGGAAACTTCTACATATTTAACACAGACGGTCTGCACGGGAAGCTTATTCCCATGGCTGACGCCGAGGGAGTGGATTTCACCTACTCGATTAACGGCGACAGCATGACAATGTACGTCGGAGAGGAGCTGACTCCATACCAGGCGGAACTTGAACGAACCGATCACGATACTGTCATTATTCACATGACATTTCTCGGAACCCAGGACGAATTGACCTACCTCAGCGGGGTTTCAGCGGATAATTTCACGTTCTACCCTGCCCGCCGCCTGTCGCAGCTTGCAAGAAAGTACTACGAGGACAAGACCGGGGTCAAGCTGGCTGGGGTCGAATTCAAGATAATTGAAGGTGATATGGTCGTACTGAATCTGTGGATCCCTGATGAAAACGGCTAGCGGCACGATGTTGACAGCTTTACAGTCAGCATGTTCAGCGCAAAGGGCTGGTCGAGCATTACCTACGACGACATTGACCTCAGCACGGTGATTCTGGAAAAAGACGAACCCATCTCCACAAACGACGCCGACGTGCAGGACGTGACAGCCGATTCTTAATCAGCAAACTAATTCTACTACTTTTCTCGCTTTAAGTCAATTTCAAAATATTCGGTATGCCGCTTTTTTCTGCATTTTCAGCGGGTTCAACATTCTATCTATATCACAAATAACGTTTTTGTATATTTTAACATATCATAATTATATGCTTAATATATGCTAAATCGTGAAAACGATTTATAATAAAGCGTGTTATTTTTGACAAAACAATCGGAGCATTTTCTCAAAATATTGTTGATTTTTTTAAAATTTTATGGTATAATGTATACATAATATAAGGCGGAACATGGCAAATGTATTCTTCGCCGATAACCTGGAGGGAATATTATGAAAACAAAGACCCCGAAAACTTTTAAAACACCAAAGACACCGAAGACTCCGAAAGTCAAGGCTGTAAAGCCTGCTGCAAATGCAGCAGCTCCGAAGGTGAAGAAACCCCGCACAACAAAGATCAAGTACAGGATACTCCGGCTTTCTGTACTGAGTGTTACACTGTGTATTGTTTCACTCATGATTGTCATGAGCATTTTTTTGACATCTGCATACGTGACAAGCTACGAGAACCAGACAAAAGCGCTTGCTCAGTCCTACGGCGAAGTCATCTCCAACACCATTAATTCCCTTTCGCTTGAGCTTCAGTCAGCCGGCGGAAACCAGGAAGTTCTTAACCAGATGATTCCTCTCGTTGAGCGCCAGAAGAACCTTGAAACACTCGCCAAGACTGCGCTTTTCAAGGATTACTCAATTGCATATCACGATGGTACTACATACAACGGTACTGATATTTCTGACCGCGAGTATTTCCAGAAAGCGTATAATGAGGATCAGATTGCGATATCACCGCCTGTTATACGCAAGACCGACGGTTTGGTAACTACAATGATGGCTGCCCCGACCAAATACAGCGGAATGAAGTATGTTATATACGGCGGACTTGATTCCACCATGTTCTCTAACGGTCTTGACAAAATCGACATGGGTAACGGAAGCAATATCATTGTTCTTGACAGGAACGGTCAGGTAATTGCAGCGTCTGATACGTCTCTTGTAATGAACATGGTAAACTATCTTGAAAGCGATGTACCAGGTGACAAGGCGCTCGCCGAAGCTATGCTGTCAGACAGTGAGGGAACGATCACCTACTCCAACGGAAGCAACACTATGCTCGCTTATTACATGCCTATTGATGGTACTGATGGCTGGACTATCGCAGTAAGCGGTAACTACGATCAGATCATTGCAAGCGTACTGCTTGACATCGGCATTGGTCTTGCTGTCTGCCTTGCACTTATCACTATTGGAGTGTTCATTTCCAACAATGTTGCCAAGAATATATCTGAACCCATTGTTAAAACCAGCGAACGTCTGAGACTTCTCTCTGAAGGCGACGTTACAACACCCTTCACTGTAGAAGCACCCTCCGATGAAACGCTTGTGCTTGAACAGTCGCTTTACAGCACAGTCGAGACCCTTCGCACCTATATCCATGATATCCGCGACGTTCTTGAGCCGCTTGCCGACGGCGATCTTACGGTATCCTCCGATATTAATTATAAGGGCGATTTCGTTACAATCGGTTCCTCCCTTAATACTATATCCTCAGCTCTCAACTCAGCAATGACTGCGGTAAAGAACAGCGTAGGCAATATCCAGTCCGGCTCCAGCCAGGTGGCAGAAGGCTCTGCAAGCCTTTCCGAAACCGCAGTAAAGGTTGCAGAAGCAGTTGACAAGATATCAGTTACAATCAGCGCTATTCAGGAAAAGGCAGATAATACCGCGAATGCGTCCGCGAATGTCGCTGCACTCTCACAGGAAGCAAACAGCAGCGCCCAGGAGGGCGGCGAGCTGATGAAGCAGCTTCTTGAAGCAGTTGAGAACATCAAGGAGAAATCTGCTTCCATCAAGAACATAATCAAGACTATCGAAGACATTGCATTCCAGACCAACATTCTTGCGCTTAACGCTTCTATTGAAGCAGCCAGAGCGGGTGAAGCCGGCAAGGGATTCGCAGTTGTTGCTGACGAAGTTGGAAACCTTGCGGCAAAGAGCGCAGAAGCTGCACAGAATACAACTAGTCTTATCAACGCTTCCCTGACGGCGGTAGAAAAGGGTACTCAGCTTGCAGACAGTGCACACACAGCCATGAACAGCATTGTAAACGGTATCAGCAAGATCTCCGACGAGATGCAGGCAATCACTGAAGCAGCAGCTGAACAGCAGTCGGCAGTCGGCGACATCACCGAGGGCATCTCCCACATTGAAGCCGGAATGCACTCCACAACTGCGACCGCAGAAGAGAGCGCAGCCTCCAGCGAGGAACTTTCCGCACTAGCAAGCACGCTTGCGGGCGAAGTCGATAAGTTCATCACAGAATAAAAATTTCAGGGAGCAGCAATGCTCCCTGATCTGTTAAAATAACGATCCCCTGATTTAGTCAGGGGATTTGTTTTATTCGTCGAATTCGTATTCGTCTGGGGCGTAGTCCTCTGGGAAGTGTACAATCCCATCGAAAATGAGATATTCCCTGTTGCGCCGGACGTAATCCCTCAAGTACTGTTCAAGCTCGTGCTCACGGTCGTAGAACTTCATGTCGAGGTCTGAAAAATCCGCATTGTGCATGGACATTTCATGCCAGCGTGCCTCGCGGTCCTTTGATGGGTAACCGCCTATTCTCTGCACAGCTTCCTCCAGGATAGCAGCAAACGTGCTGCAGCCTATTACGCGGAGTCCTTCGAGCGCAAGTTCCCAGACGATTCCAGTATCGTTATAGAAAAACTGGTCGTGACCGCCGTTTTCCACTTCTGAATAATACCACTGAATAGCCCAGACATATTTTTGCGGGTCTGTGAAACGGTCAAGCGAGTCGTACATTTCGGTTTCCCCGTCGTAAATACTCACTTCCCACCAGAGCGGCGTTACTATCGCCTGGAAATCTCCGTCGTCGATCTGCTCATCAGTAACGCGGTATCTCCGCGGCACCAGATCAAAGTTCATCTTTCCCTCCTGAAAGCTGCTCAAGCTTATTGTAGATCAGGTACATCTTCTGCACCGAGTTTTCAAGGAAATAGTAATGCTTGATATACGGAATAAGAAGCACAAGGAACAGCAGCGCAAGGACGTAAATTCCAATGCTTCCTTGAATCAGCGTCATGAAAAGCGTCATCAGAAAGAAAATCGCGAAGGCAAGCATGATAAACATATGAACCAGGCGCTCATGCGAGAAAAAGCCTATGCGCACATGAAGACGCTTAATCTCCTGCACGTATTCCTCACGACTGTGCTCCCCGTCCAGGAACAGCCGGAGGTGCTCAAGGTATTCCCTGATCTGCTTCGTCATTTGTCAAACTCCTCCAGTGCAAGGGAGGCTTCCTCCCAGGTCTGCATTGCCTGCTCCTGGCGGGTACGCAGTTCCTCGATCTCGTTGGAAAGCTCCATCGCCTTCTGGTAGTCAGTCAGCCCGGAAAGTTCGTTGGTTTTCTGCTCGATCAGGCTGTCCAGCTCCTCTATCTCTGCTTCTGCGCGCGTTACCTTTGTGTTTAACTTTCGGCGCTCGCTGTCTCGCTCCTTTTTCAGCTTGTAATCATTGACCTTCTCCTGCTTCGCCGGTTTCTCCTCCTGGCGTACCTGTGCTGCATTTTCAGCCGCAAGCGTGTACGCGTCATAGGAACCGCGGTACTCCTTGACGCCATCTGGCGTGAGGTAATATATTCGGTCGGCAAGTTTATTGATCAGGTAGCGGTCGTGGGAGATCACAAACAGTGTGCCGTCGTAGTTTAAAAGCGCATTCTCGAGCGCTTCGCAGCTTGAGATATCAAGGTGGTTCGTAGGCTCGTCGAGGAGCAGCATATTAGCTCCAGAAAGCATTAGTTTCAGTATCGCGATTCGCGCACGCTCGCCGCCGGAAAGTTCCGACACATGCTTGAACACGTCGTCGCCGCGGAACAGGAAGGAACCCAGCGCGGTACGTACCTGGGTCTCGGTCATGCGCGGATACGCGTCCCAAAGCTCGTCAATCGCAGTTTTGCTGTCAGTCAGACCCGCCTGTGCCTGGTCGAAATATCCGTACTGAACGCGGGAGCCGTACTTGAAACTTCCGAAATCCGGAGTGTACTGCCCCGTAAAAATTTTGAACAGCGAGGTTTTTCCGCAGCCGTTTGCGCCGATGAGGAACACGCGCTCACCCTTTTTAATGTCGATATTTACATTGCGGAACAGCCGTTTGCCGTCAAAACTCAGCGCAATATCGTGGGCTTCGAACACGTCGTTTCCGCAGCCATCGGCGCTTTTAAAGCTGAAATGCAGCGAATCCGGAGCATCCTCGGGCTTCTCAAGGTCAGAGGCTATGCGGTCGATCTGTTTCTGCTTGCTTGCGATGGTCACGTAATTGTGCGCCTGATTCCAGCGTTTCTGCTGGTCGATAATTCCCTCGATCCTGCCTATCTCGCGCATCTTCGCTTCGTATTCCTTTCGGCGGCGTTCAAGATCCTCCGCTTTCAGCTCAAGAAATCGCGTGTAATTGCCCTTATAATCACGGATGTGGCAGTTTTCAAGTTCGATCGTGCGGTTCGTGACCTTATCCAGGAAATAACGGTCGTGGGAAATTACGATATATGCGCCGCGGTAGTCGTTAAGGAATTTTTCGAGCCACTCAACCGACTGAATATCAAGGTGGTTTGTAGGCTCGTCCAGGAGCAGCAGGTTGGCATCAGAAAGCAGCAGCTTTGTTAGCTGCAATTTTGATCTCTGACCTCCGCTCAATACGGAAACCTGCAATTTCAGGTCGCCCTCTGAGAATCCCAGACCCATCAGAGCAGACTGTGTGCGGCTCTTGTAGGTAAGCCCGCCTTCTCGCTCGAAGCGTTCGGTAAGCAGCGTCTGCCGTTCGATGGTCGCTGTGGAATGGTCGCCGCCGTCTATACGGTCGTGGAGCTCCTCAAGCTCAAGCTCCATATCCTCGAGCCATTCGAAAACCGTCAGGGCTTCGTCGTACAAGGTTTTGTCGGAATCCTTGCAGGCGAACTGCTCCATTACGCCGATCTTGCAGCTTCCAGCAATGTGAATTGCACCCTCGTCGGGAATGTGCTCGCCGCGCAGCATTCGGAACAGCGTTGTTTTGCCGCTGCCGTTGATTCCTACGAAACCTATCCTGTCGTTATCGTATACGTCAAGGGACACTCCGCTGAAAAGCGTCCTTTCAGCGAACGACATCGAGACATCATTTAAACTCAATAATAGCATTTCATCACCGGATCTCTCTATCAAAAAACCAGCCGCCGGTGTGTGCCGGCGGTTGGCTCATTGAATATTTCTATTTATTTTCCGATACCGCGGAGCTTTTCAGGTGCGTACTTTGTATTTACAAGGTAATCGTTAAGCTCAACGGAATAGCTGTCGTAAGTGCTCTTCAGCAGCTCGTCGAATGCGTCGTCCTTAATGCCGTGAAGAATGCCCTCATTCTGGGTCTCAAGCCATGTCTTCATTGTAGTCACATCATCGCGGACAACTACGTAAACACAGTTCTCCTCTTCGTTCTCGAAAAGGGTTGCCTTTCCATCAGCGGCAGTGTTCCAGACGTACTCCGTCAGCTTCTCGTTGAGAGAGGAAGAATCCTTTTTGATGTACTGCTCGCAGTCCTCGGCAGATTCCTTCTTTTCAGCTGTCGCTGCGTCTATCTTGTCCTGAACATACTTATCGTAGTCAGCGTCGCCGGTGCTGACGATCGGCTTGGTGTAAATTTCCTCTGCAGGAATTTCAGCTTCTGCGGTTTCGGCCGCGGCGGACTCAGCCGTTTCTGAAATTTCGGCGGTGGACTTGTCTGCCTCAGCAGTTTCAGCGGCTTCTGCGGTCTGCTTGGCTTCCTCAGTGGACTTAGCCTCCGCTGTGGAAGAATGTTCCTCAGCATAGCTGTCATCTGCGTCGGTCCATGCTTCATACTGTGCCGCTCTGAGGTCAAAATCGTACTGGATATTTACCCAGTCCTCGCCGGAGTTTGCACGGTCTGCGTAGCTCTGTGCAAGCTCTCTTATCTTCTCCTTGTCAGCGTCATCCTTTAGGGAAAGCCCCTGATGGTCAGTGAACGTTACCTTCAGCAGCTTAACAGCAGCGTAATTCTCGGTTGCATAACTGTTGATCTCGTCCTCGGATACCGGAGTCAGTCCGTCCTTGTCATAATTGTGGAGGAACACAGCGCTCTCCTTGTAGCTGTTCTCGGTAATTTTACGGAGAGTGTCCTTGCTGATTCCCATGTTCTTGAAATGCTCGCCGAATGTGCTCTCCTCGATCCCGTAGTACTGAGCATAGTAACCGAGATCGTTGTCGAGTGACTTGATGTAGTCATTGATGGAATTACTATCATCATCCGAAAGGGTCAGTCCGTATTCGTCGAAAAGTGACTCTATCGCTACATAGCGCTTAACACGCTCAAGCGCATAGTCCTTGAGCCATGCGGAAGCCGGCTTGCCGTCGATCGTCTCGGCGAATACCGTAACCTCAGCGGTGCCTAGGGAATCGCCCTTCTCCTCCTTTATTTTTGAGGAAGCCTCATTATACGCTGTGAGCTGAAGATCGTAAATGTAAATTCCATTAGGAATCTGCATTCCATTGATCGTTCCGATGTAGCCGCTGTCAGAGCAGCCTGTCATTGACGCAGCGCATACGATCGCACAGGAAGCTGCGATAAATCTTCTGTAGTTGTGTGACATCTATTATCCTCCTCAGGCTCTAAGTGTGATGTTCTTTTCAGCAAGCGCCTTGAGAACCTTTGCAACTACTGCGTCGGCTTCCTCGTCGGTCATGCTGCCGTCCTTACGGAGAACCAGCTTATAGGAAAGGCTCTTTTTACCCTCGGGTACCTGCTCCCCCTTGTACATATCGAATATTGACACGCTCTCAAGGTGCTTTGCATTCTTCCTGATGATATCGATTATCTCGTCAGAAGTAACCTCGTCGTCGCACACAAGGCTCAGGTCACGCGAGGTCGACGGGTACTTAGGAAGCGCCTTGTACTTGCGCTCCTCGCCGCGAGCCTCAAACAGCTTGGGAATATTCACCTCTGCGCAATATACGCGGCAGCTTATGTCATAAGCCTCAGTAACCGCAGGGTGGAGCTCGCCAACTGTACCGAGCTTTACGTCGCCTGCATAGATATCCGCGCACCTGCCAGGGTGATATGTCTTGTTGTCCTTTACAGGAACAAATCTCGCGTCAACTACCAGGACATTCAGCAGTTCCTCAAGTGCGCCCTTGATGGTGAAGAAATCCTCGTCGGGACCGTAAGCGCACATTCCGAGGACGTCAGTTTCAATCGGAAGCTTTTCATTGGCAGGCTGGAATATTCTGCCCAGCTCGAAGAAGCGCGCCTCAAGGTTTCTGGCTCTGATATTTGTGTTGGCAACAGTCATCAGGGAGGGCAGCATGCTTGTACGCATTACGCTGGTGTCCTCGCCAAGCGGGTACTGGAGCACTACGGACTTCTTCATATCATCGCTGAAACGCAGCTTTTCATAGGAACGTGGTGAAATAAAGCTGAACGACATGGTTTCATAGAAGCCCTGAGCGAGCATGCAGTCAACCATCTTATTTTCAAAGTGCTGGCGGGGTGTGATCTCTCCAACGGACGAGAGCAGCGGAAGCGTGGTCGGAATCTCATTATAACCGTAGATTCGCGCAACTTCCTCTGCGAGGTCGCACTCGCGGACGATATCAACACGGGTATTCGGAACGATAACGTTTCCGTTCTCATAGCCGAAGCCCAGCTTCTTGAAAATTGCGATCTGCTCCTCAGCGGGAATATTTGTGCCGAGGTGCTCGTTTATCCAGTCGGTGTCAAGCTTTAATGTATGCGGAACCTTCTTTGCGTTGTCAACGTCGATGTACTCGCGGACTACCTCGCCGCAGCCGAGTTCCTCCACCAGCTCAAGTGCTCTCATGAGTGCAGCCTTGGAGTTGATCGGGTCGATTCCTTTCTCAAATCTGGAAGAAGCGTCGGTACGCTTGTTGATCTTCTTCGCAGTCATTCTTACGGATACTCCGTCGAAGCACGCCGCCTCGAATACGACAGTGTTGGTGTCGTCCATGATTCCGGAGAACTCGCCGCCCATTACGCCAGCAACTGCGATCGGCTTCTTTTCGTCTGCGATGATCAGCATTTCGGGGCTGAGAGTTACCTCGGAGCCGTCGAGAATCGTTATTTTCTCTCCCTGCTGAGCATTTCTGACGTTGATCTTGCCGCCTTCAACATAGCGGAGGTCGAACGCGTGCATGGGGTTGCCGTATTCCAGCATTACAAAGTTGGTTATGTCAACAAAATTATTGATGGAACGTACGCCGCTTGCCTTCAGTCTTTCAGCCATCCAGCGCGGAGAAGGTCCGATCTTTACATTCTTTACAACTGCCGCCATATAGCGGGAGCAGAGCTTGGTGTTCTGAACGTCAACGCTGATGTAATCACTGGCGCTGCCGTCAACACCCTTGAACTGCGGCTCCCTGACGTTCAGCGGCAGGTTGAAAGTCGCGGAAGCTTCCTTCGCGAGACCGAGCACGGAAAGGCAGTCAGGGCGGTTGTTTGTAATCTCGAACTCAACTGTGGTATCGTTGAATCCGAGTGCGTCATGAATATCCTCGCCGACAAACATCTTATCGAAATCCGGGTCGTCGTTCAGGATAAGAATACCCTCGTTGCTGGAGTACGGAACATCGGACTGATCAAGGTTAAGCTCCTCATAAGAACACATCATGCCTTCGCTGGGAACTCCGCGGAGCTTACCCTTCTTGATCTTCATGTAGGACATGTCCTTGTGGTTGTAGCAGGTAGCGTTATTGAGCGCAGCCGGAACAAACGCACCAACGAACACGTTCTGCGCAGAAGTAACGATCTGCACCGGCGCGTCCTTTCCTACGTCGATCTGGCAAACCCAGAGTGTGTCAGCGTCGGGGTGCTTTTCCATAGCAACGCACTTGCCGACTACAACATTTGTGATGTCGGCGCCCTGCTTTGTCCAGGTCTCGACCTTGCTTCCGCTCATGGTCATGCCGTCGCAGAATTCCTTTATAGGCATATCGGCTTTAACGTAGTCGTTAAGCCACTTCATTGAAAGATCCACTTTTATATTCTCCTTAATGTATTATTCAAATCAGAACTGCTCCAGGAAGCGCATGTTGTTCTCATAGAGAAGGCGCATATCCTCGATTTCATAACGGAGCATAGTAATACGCTCAATGCCTATGCCGAAAGCAAATCCGCTGTACTCCTCAGGGTCGATCCCGCAGTTTTCAAGGACTTCGGGACGTACAACGCCTGCACCGAGTATCTCGATCCAGCCTTCGCCCTTGCAGAGCGGGCAGCCCTTGCCGCCGCAGCGGAAGCACTGGAAGTCGATCTCGCAGCTAGGCTCTGTATACGGGAAATGGTGGGGTCTGAACTTCAGCTTCATACCCTCGCCGTAGAGCTTCTTTGCGAATGTATCCAGAGTGCCCTTGAGGTCGGCGAATGTGATCTTCTTGTCAATTACAAGACCCTCGCACTGGTGGAAGATAGGAGAATGTGTGCCGTCCACCTCATCGCGGCGGTAAACTCTGCCGGGGCTGATGATGGCGATAGGAGGCTTCTGCTTGAGCATGGTTCTTATCTGAACAGAAGATGTCTGGGTTCTCAGCAGGACGTCGTCATTAATATAGAATGTATCGTTAGGGTCTCTTGCGGGGTGTCCCTCAAGAGTGTTCAGCATGTCGAAGCAGTGCTTTGTGTCCTCAATCTCGGGACCGTCTACAACAGTATATCCCATTCCGTGGAATATGGACTTGAGGTCGTCGAGGACTATGTTCATCGGGTGGCGCTTTGCAATGAGCTTACGCTTTCCGGGCATGGTAACGTCGACTGTCTCGGTCTTTAAGCGCAGGTCAGTGAGCGCCGCCTTCAGCGAACCAGTCTTGTCCTTTACCGCATTCTCAATGTCAGCGCGGATCTCGTTTGCCATCTGACCGATGACCGGGCGCTCTTCAGCGGAAAGTCCGCCCATCTGCTTTAAGATAGCGGTAAGTTCGCCCTTCTTGCCGAGAAACTTAACACGGAGCGCGTCGATCTCCTTCATATCAGCGCTTTCTGTAACTGCCTTCAGCGCTTCTTCTCTGATCGCCTGTAACTGTTCTTTAATCATTGGTGTAGATCAATCCTTCCCTGTCGGAATATTTCAGGAGCTACTCCGCCTTTTTATCCGTGCAGAGTACCTTCTTTTATTCGATGTTTTCAAAAACCATTTATCATTATACCACATAGCTGAAAAAATTTCAAGTGGTTCATGACATTTCGCCGCCTGCCTCCTCGGTCTGCGGTGTGTAGTCGCTGAATCTCACGGACATCAGCGTATCCTTGCCGTCCCAACGGCTAATGGTGTACTCCATATACTTCTCCGGGAGCGCGCTTATTCCGCCCGTGCCGGCTACAGCCGCCAGCGTAGGCGGTACGTAGCCCACGATCACCGTGTAAACGTCGCCGTCCTCAGTCATGCTGATTATCTGCGGCGAGTAGGTCAGATAACGGATATTCTTGTTGGCGGAGTAGGTATGGGTTTCCTCATTGTAAGTGAACCTTAACTCGGCGGTGCCGACCGTCTGGTGATTCAGCGAAACCGTGGAGCCAAACAGCTCACGGCAGGAAGCAAGCACGTTGTATTCCGGAATCGTAAGTCCGTTGCCTTCATCCTTTGCAAATTCGGAGGTATCATGATTTAACAGAATATTCCATATCGCGCAGGAAATCTTAGATGAATCAGGTATCTCGTCAGGCTCCTCGAAGGGTGCGATATCGTTTACGACCACCGGATAAATGAACCGTGCGAACTCATTTTTTAACGAGGTATTGTCAAGCAGGTTCGACGTTATCTGCGCCACGAAGCGAACGCTCGATATAACGCCGATAACCGCCATTACGATCACTACAACCGCAAAAACGAAATAAAATCTGCTGCGCGGCTGCTTTCCCGAAACGGCCTGATCGCTTTCTGAGCCGCCAAGCTCCGCGATGTCGCTTTCAATATCCGGCTCGTCCAGATTGCCGAACAGCTCGTCGATTACGCGGCTTTCTTCCTGTGACTGCTCCTTATTCGGAGCCGCCGATGTTGTCTGATTATTATTGTTCTTCTTTTTTCTTGCCATAAGGTCCTTCCTAGCCGCGGATCTGACCATTGCCGTTGATCAGGTATTTATAAGTCGTGAGCGCTTCAAGTCCCATCGGGCCGCGTGCGTGCAGCTTCTGGGTGGAAATGCCTATTTCAGCGCCCAGCCCGAATTCAAAGCCGTCTGTAAAACGGGTGCTTGCATTTACGTAAACAGCCGCCGCGTCAATACGCTGCTGGAAGATCTCCGCGCTGCGAAGGCTCTGAGTTACGATGCACTCGCTGTGCTTGGTGCCGAATCTGTTGATGTGCTCTATCGCTTCATCGAGGCTCTTGACGACTTTTGAGGAGAGCCTGTAGTCCAGAAACTCGGTCGCGTAATCGGTATCGTCTGCAATTTTCTCGACCTTCACAAGCTTCGCGGTTTCTTCATCGCCGCGTATCGCTATTCTGCCCTGCCACAGCATATCAAGCTTGCGGAACAGCTCCGGAGCCGCCTTCTCATGCACAAGGATATTCTCAATGGCATTGCACACTGAGGGTCTCTGGGTCTTGGCGTTGTTGATGATATTTACAGCCATGTCTATATCGGCGCTTTCGTCAACGTACACGTGGCAATTGCCCTCGCCGGTCTGAATTACGGGAATCGTAGCGTTTTCGATCACCGCGTGAATAAGGCCGCCGCCGCCCCTCGGGATAAGCAGGTCGATGTACTTATTGAGCTTCATCATTGCGTTTGCAACGGCTCGGGAGGTGTCCTCGACAAGCTGTACTGCGTTTTCGTTTACGCCGCAGTTCCGGAGCGCTGTTCTCATAAGCCCTACAAGCGCTTTGTTGGAGTTTATCGCGTCGCTTCCGCCGCGGAGTATAACCGTGTTGCCCGCTTTGAAGCAAAGGGTTGCCGCGTCTACCGTGACATTCGGGCGGGACTCGAAAATAATACCGATAGTTCCGATCGGGACACGCTTTTTAATAACGTGCAGTCCGTTCGGAAGGTCGCTTCCGCCTATCACTGCACCAACCGGGTCGGGAAGTGATATCACCTTGTCTACGCCGTCAGCCATGCCGCCGATACGCTGCTCGGTGAGAGTCAGACGGTCGATCATCGCCTCGGACATTCCGTTTGCTCTTGCGGTCTCGATATCCAGCTTATTCGCACCAATTATTTCAGTAACGTGCGAACGCAGCAGGGAGGATATCTCAGAAAGAACGCGGTTCTTTTCGTTCGTTCCCATCACGGATATTGCGGGTTCCGCCGTTTTGGCGTTAGCGCCAAGTGTCTCGATGTATTCCATTAGATACCCCTTTCTCAGTTTGCCGCCTTGAAATATGTACAGGTCGGCTCGCCCTCGAACAGCTCATAGAGCAGAGCGGGATCCTGATTGCCGATTATGACCGTATCAATTCCTGCTTCCGTTGCGATCTGTGCCGCTTCGATCTTTGTAAGCATTCCGCCTGAGCCCAGTGCGCTTCCGGCTCCCTGCGCCGCGGCCACTATCTCCGGCGTGATCTTCTCAACCACCGGGATCAGTTTAGAGCCTGGCTGCTTCGGGTCGCCGTCGTATAGGCCGTCAACGTCTGTCAGCATTACAAGCAAGTCGGCATCGCAGAGTGAAGCAACTATCGCGGACAGTGTGTCGTTCTCGTCGAAATCGAGCTGTTTGATCGATATAGCGTCGTTTGCGTTGATTATCGGAACAACGCCCATCTCAAACAGACGGTTGAATGTGTTTATAACGTTGGTGCGGCGCTCCTTGTTTGAGATAACGTCGCGGGTCAGCAGAAGCTGAGCTACCGTGTGGTTATACTTGCCAAAAGTCTCACTATAGAACGTCATAAGCTCCGACTGACCAATCGCCGCTACCGCCTGCTTACCCGGAATATCCGTGGGCTTGCATGGGAGACCAGCCTGCGCGGCTCCGACTCCCTGTGCGCCGGAAGTCACGAAAACAACTTCCCTGCCGGAGTTTTTTATGTCGGACATAACTTCAATGAGGTGCTGGCACTTCCTGAGATTCAGGTGCCCGGTCGGATAGGCAAGCGTGGAGCTTCCCACCTTTATTACTATTCTTTTCTTGTTTTCAAACTGTTTCATGATATCCTCTTTCCGGTTCATGATCATAATTAAGAGGCAGTATCAGCCTCCGCACATAAACGTACATTCTATATTATAACAAAACTCGGTGCAAATTGCAACATATATCTGTAAAAAAACTAACAGCCGGATAAATTTTTCTGACAAATTGTCTGAAAATTATGCGAAATACATAAAAAACCTATTGATTTTTTATTGAGATTGTGGTAGAATTAATTGTATTCCTGCGGAAGTGTCCGTAGGTTAACTAAAAATTCAAGGAGTCAAAATGGATAATATAGCAGAACAGCTCGTTGAGAAACGCCGCACCGGGGCGGATCTCGCTAAAAAAATACTGATCTCCGCAGGCGCGCTGATCATCGCTTCGTTCTTCATGTACATTGCAATGATGGGATTTTTCGTGATGGTCATTCTCGCGGTGCTGGTTCTTGCAGGCGGCGTCTGGCTGCTCGGCAATTTTAACATTGAATACGAGTATATTCTCACAAATAACGATCTCGACATAGATAAGGTCATCGGTAAGAGAAAGCGCAAGCGCATGATCTCCCTGGACGTTTCCACCGCCGAGGCGTTCGCGCCCTATCCCGCTGAAAACGACGTTCCCGCCGACGCAACAGTGCATGCATACACAGGTTCTGAAACCGACGCTTACTATCTTGTCGTAAATCACAGCGGCTACGGAAAAGTCAAGCTCATCTTCAATCCGAACGAGAAAATGCGCGAAGCAATTACACAGGAGCTTCCTAACTCCCTCCGCATAAAGCTCAAGCACAACCTGCTCAACAAAGACTAAAAAGGAAGGCAAGAAGTACGTATTGTTTCGTATTTCGTATTCAACATAATGGCAAACAATGTATTTATCCGCGTCGGAACCGACGTTATCGAGATCAAGCGGATCAGGCGCGCCTCCCGCAATCCGAAATTCCTGGCTAATTACTTTTCCGCTGATGAAATACGCTACCTGGTTTCGCGGAAACTGTCTGCGGAACTCATAGCCGAAAACTACTGCGCTAAAATGGCGTTCGCCAAGGCGATAGGAACAGGGTTTCGAATCGTCCGCCCGAACGAGATCACAATACTGCGTGATCGGATAGGTTCACCGTTCATTATAACGACAGGGCGCGCGAAAATGCTCGAAGAACGCGAACACTATGAGTTCAATGTTTCCGTGGCTCACTGTAAGGATTATGCCACGGCGACCGTAATAGTAAACAGAGTATGATATTTGCGCCGCACGGCTGCTGCGGCGCATTTTTATGCAAAAAAGAGGTTTGTTATCATGAAACGACTGGTAATCGGAATGACAGCACACGTCGACTCCGGAAAGACGACACTTTCGGAAGCAATGCTCTATACCGCCGGGGAGCTCCGCAAGCTGGGCAGAGTTGACCACGGCGACGCGTTCCTTGATACCGACCCCATAGAGCGAAGCCGCGGGATCACGATATTTTCAAAGCAGGCTGTAATGCGATTCGGCGGGAACGAATACACACTTCTTGACACTCCGGGTCACGTGGATTTTTCCGCTGAAACTGAACGCGCACTCCGTGTGCTGGACTACGCAGTGCTTGTGATCAGCGGCACAGACGGCGTTCAGAGCCACACTGAAACTATCTGGCGTCTGCTCAGGCGCTACAATATCCCAACGTTTATTTTTGTCAACAAAATGGATATCAGCTTCCTTGGCAAGGATTCCCTCGCGGCGGAGCTGAAGCGAAAGCTCTCGCCGGGCTGTGTTGAGTTTTCCGGGGAACGCTCAAAAGAGGAACTCTGCGAAGAGCTTGCAGAGTGCTCCGAGGATCTGATGAACTCATTTCTGGAGACTGGAAGCGTACCGCAAGAGCTTATTTCCGCGGCAATATTCCGGCGGGAAGTGTTTCCTGTAGTGTACGGCTCTGCGCTGAAGCTGAAAGGCGTGGAAACCCTGCTCCGGACTATTGACAAATTCGCGTTTCAGCTGGAACAGTCCGGAGAATTCGGCGCGCTTATTTATAAAATAACCTCCGACGATCAGGGGGCGCGGCTTACTCACATGAAGATAACAGGCGGCTCTCTGAAGGTCAGAACTCTGCTTGACTGCGGCGGAAAACAGGAAAAGGTCAACCAGATACGCGTTTACTCCGGCACGAAGTTCACAGCCGTTGACGAGGCTGCTGCGGGAACTCTCTGCGCCGTGACCGGTCTGACCGCAGGCCGAGCCGGAGAAGGTCTGGGAACCGAGCGCGACCGTGAGGCTCCCCTGCTTGAACCCGTGCTAACCTATCGCATGACGCTTCCGCCGAAAACCGATATCCCGACCACGCTTGCGAAGCTCCACGGGCTTTGCGACGAGGATCCGATGCTGCGTATCGTCTGGAATGAACAGCTTAAAGAAATACACGTTCAGCTCATGGGCGAGATACAGCTTGAAGTGCTGAAAACTCTGATAAAAGAGCGTTTCGGGCTTGATGTCGGATTCGACCAGGGCAGCATTGCGTACAAGGAAACCATTGAAGCTCCGGTGGAGGGTGTTGGGCATTACGAACCGCTTCGGCACTACGCCGAGGTTCATCTGCTGCTTGAACCAGCCGAGCGCGGAACGGGGCTTCACTTTTCGGCGGACTGCCGCAAGGACGACCTGGACGTCAACTGGCAGCGCCTGATACTGACCCATCTTGAGGAAAAGGTGCACATCGGAGTTCTGACCGGCTCGCCGATAACCGACATGCGCATAACCGTCGTCGCGGGAAAAGCGCACATCAAGCACACGGAGGGCGGAGATTTCCGTCAGGCTACCTACCGTGCTGTACGGCAGGGTCTGCGCTCCGCGAGATCCGTGCTGCTTGAGCCTTGGTACGAATTCCGGCTGACCGTTCCGCAGGAGTGCACCGGGCGCGCTATGACAGACCTCCAGCGCATGAACGGAGAAATCGCCCCTCCGGAAACGGTGGGCGATGAAACTCTTTTCACGGGGAGCGCTCCGGTCTCAGAGCTTCGCGGCTACCAAAGCGAAGTGATAAGCTACACCCGCGGAAAAGGGCGGCTTAGCTGTATTCCTAAGGGGTATTTCCCATGCCACAACCCGGAGGAAGTCATTGAGAAGATAGGGTACGACGCAGATTCTGATGTTGAGAATTCAGCGGACAGCGTATTCTGTTCGCACGGAGCAGGCGTGCTTGTTCCATGGAACGAAGCCCCGGCGCGCATGCACGTTGACAGCGGTCTCAGATTCGGGGAAAACGAGCGGGAAGAAATCGAGGAGATCGTCACCCCGCAGCTTGTGAATACGTATAAACAGCGGGTTGCCGCCGACAAGGAGCTAATGGATATTTTCGAGCGCACCTACGGAAAAATCAAGCGTAACGAACGCTCAGCAATGCGTACGGAAAAGCACGTTCCGCAGCCGAAAACTCCAAAACTGCCGCCGGTTCCCAAAGGACCCGAATATCTCCTGGTCGACGGCTACAACATCATTTTCGGCTGGGAAGAACTGAACAAGCTGGCAAAGGAAAACCTGGACCTGGCTCGAACCCGCCTGATAAATATAATGTGCAACTACCAGGGATTCAGGCGCTGCAACCTGATCCTCGTTTTCGACGCATACCGGGTGAAGGGAAATCACCGGGAGATAGAAACCGAAATGGGAATTACAGTAGTCTATACAAAGGAAGCCGAAACCGCAGACATGTACATTGAAAAAACAGCACACGAGCTTGGCAGAAATCACCGTGTGCGTGTTGCCACCTCAGACAGCGTTGAGCAGATAATCATTCTCGGCAATGGAGCGATACGCGTATCAGCTGCTGAATTCCTCGCGGAAGTGACCGAGGTCGAGAACACCATCAGAAAAATAATCGAAGAAAAATACAACTAGGAGGTCGCAATGCTGACTTTAAGGGAGATAGCGCATATCCGGTCAGATTTCCCGGAGAAATTCGGGATTCCGCGGCAGAGCGGATTAGTTAGCGAACTTATCTCTACGGTCGTTTTCGAGCCGGAGTATCGGGTTCCGGAGGCGCTTCGCGGTCTTGAGACGTATACTCACGTGTGGCTCGTCTGGGAGTTCTCCAAAGCGGTCCGCGAGGACTGGAAGCCGACCGTCCGGCCGCCCCGGCTTGGAGGAAATACCCGCATGGGCGTTTTCGCGACGCGTTCGCCGTTTCGTCCGAATCCACTGGGTCTTAGCTGCGTAAAGCTTGAGAAAATCGAGCTGACCACCCAGGAAGGTCCGATAATACACGTCTCCGGTGCCGACCTCATGGACGGAACTCCCATCTACGACATTAAGCCGTATCTCCCTTACGTTGACTGCCGTCCCGAGGCTTCCAACGGTTTCGCACTGGCTCAGCAGGACGGCGTACTGAGTGTTGACATTCCTGTAGAGCTGGAAAACCTGATTCCACCTGAAAAGCGCGGTGCGCTCGTTTCGGTGCTTGCGCAGGATCCCAGACCGCAGTACATCTCAGATCCCCAGCGGGAATATACAATGAGCTTTGCCGGTTTTGAAATCACGTTCACCGTCGATGAAAATGACCTTACAGTAAAAAACATCAGGAAATCATAAAAGGAGCGTTCCACAGTGGAACGCTCCTTCGTTTTATTATGTTGCGATTCCCGCGAACTGGCTCTGGTAGAGCTTGTAATACTCGCCCTTCTGGGCTAGCAGTTCGTCGTGGTCTCCGGCTTCGACTACCTTTCCGCCGCTTATTACGACTATCTTGTCAGCGTCGCGGATAGTTGAAAGTCTGTGCGCGATTATAAGGCTCGTTCTGCCCTTCATGAGCGCTACCATCGCTTCCTGAATATGCATTTCAGTACGCGTGTCTATGCTGGAGGTCGCCTCGTCAAGTATAAGTATCTTCGGGTCTGCAAGCACTGCGCGGGCAATCGAAATAAGCTGCCGCTGCCCCTGGGAGAGGTTGCTTCCTCCTTCGGTCAGCATTGTGTTGTAACCGTCTGACAGCTTGGAAGCAAAGTCGTCTACCCTTGCAATTTTTGCCGCTTCAACGATCTCCTCATCGGTCGCGTCAATTCTGCCGTAGCGGATATTCTGCGCGATTGTGTCCGAGAAAATAACCGTATCCTGGAGCACTATTCCAATACTTCCGCGGAGCTTGTTCACCGGAATATTCCGGATATCCTGACCGTCCAGGGTTATAACGCCGCCGTCGATGTCGTAGAACCTTGTCAGCAGATTTACTACTGTTGTCTTGCCGCTGCCGGTGGCTCCGACTATCGCGATTTTCTGTCCGGATTTGACCCAGAGGTCAAAATGCTTCAGCACCTGCTCTCCCTTTACATAGGAGAAGTCGATATCCTTGAAGTTCAGGTCGCCCTTTACGTTTTCGATCTCGAACGGCTCGTTTCCGCCCTGATCCTCCGGCTCGCTGTCCATTACGTCGAATACGCGCTCAGCGCCTGCAAGCGCGGACTGTATCTGCGCATACTGGTTTGCGATTTCGTTTATGGGTCTTGTGAACTGCTTGGAATAGGTTATGAATGCCTGAATTGTTCCTATCGAGATATAGAACATATCGGTTTCCGGCCGGGAAGCAAGAACCGCTCCCACAACGGCGATAAGAAGGAATCCGAAGTTACCGATCGTGTTCATGCACGGTCCCATTACGCCTCCGAGTATCTGCGCCTTGATTCCGACTGTTTTCAGCTCATCGCTGGTCTGGTTGAAATCCTCGCAGATCTTGCCTTCGTGCGTGAACGCCTTGACCGTCTTGCAGCCGCTGACAGCTTCTTCGATCTGACCGTTGAGCTGACCGAGCTTAGCCTGCTGTAACGGGAAGTACTTCCGCATGAACTTTGAAAGGAACTTGGTAACTAAAAGCGTCAGCACGATAGTCACCATGCTGACTATCGTCATAAGCCAGGAATGAATCAGCATCATGACAAAGCAGCCGATAAGCATTATAACTCCGGAAATAAGCGAACCGAGGGACTGCGAAACAGAGTTTGACACGTTCTCGACATCGTTCGTCATGCGGCTCAGAATATCGCCGTGCTTGTGGGTATCCATGTACTTAATCGGCAGTCTTGAGATCCTCGCAAAAAGATCCTTACGCATTACTCTTACGGTATACTGTGACAGCATAGCCGCAAAAAGGTTCTGGAAATATGTGAACACCGCCGAGCAGAGATACACCGCACCAAGCACGACAAGCCAGGTCACAAGCGCGTTCGCGTCAAGCTTTGCTATAGAGTCTATAGCGTTTGCCTGAATAGTCGGCGCAATGACGTTCAGCAGAGTTGCCACCAGCATTACCGCCAGCATTGCTATGATCAGCCGCCGGTTCTTGCCGATGTATGTCAGAATACGGCTGAGGGTCGCCCTGAGATTTTTGGGCTTCTCGCCGGGCATCATTCCGGGAGGACCGCCGCGCCTTCCGCCGGGGCCGCCTGGACCTCCGGGTCTCATATTAACTACGGGAGCTTCTTTAGCCAACCTGCTCAGCCCCCTCTCTCATCTGGGAATTGTAAATATCACGGTAAACGCTGCAATTCTTCATGAGATTATCGTGGGTATCAAATGCGGCTATTCTGCCGTTGTCGATTACCGCGATCTTATCCGCGCGCATCACGCTTGCAACTCGCTGCGCGATCATTATGACCGTAGTTCCCTTCAGCTTCTCGCGGAGAGCTTTTTGCAGCTTCGCGTCGGTGGAAAGGTCAAGCGCGGACATGCTGTCGTCGAATATTAATATTTCAGGCTTCTTTACAATCGCTCTTGCAATTGAAAGTCTCTGCTTCTGACCGCCGGAAAGGGAGCTTCCCTTTTCGGTGATCATATCCTTGTAACCCTCGGTGAATCCGCTTATGAACTCATCTGCCTGGGCTATTTCAGCGGCGCGCCTTACTTCCTCGTCGGAGGCTTCGGCGTCGCCCCAGCGGATATTCTGCTCGATAGTTTCCGAGAACAGCTCGCTCTTCTGAAGAACAAAGCCTATTTTATGGCGGAGGGCGTCCAGCTTATATTCCTTGATGTTTACGCCGTCAACGAGCACTTCGCCCTCGACTGCGTCATAGAAACGCGGAATCAGGCTTACAAGGGAGGTCTTGCCGCAGCCGGTCGCGCCTAGTATCGCTACGGTCTCGCCCTTGTTCACTTTGAAATTCACGCCGGTCAGGACGTTTCCGCTCTGAACTCCGGGATATCTGAATGAAACGCCGCGGAACTCAACGGTGCCGTTTTCTGGAGTTTCACCGCCCTCCGGATAGGTTCCGTCGGAAATAACCGGATCAGCCTCGAGGACTTCCCTGATACGATTTGCGGAAGCGGTCGCTCTTGTTACCTGCTGGAACATCATGCCGATCATCATCATGGACATGAGTATCTGTGTGATGTAGGTTATAGCAGCCATGATGCTTCCGACCTGAGCCTCGCCTGCGGCAGCCCTTACGGAATCTCCGCCTATCCAGATAACCATGATAACGGACGCGTTCATCAGTATAGAAAGCGTCGGAACAAGCAGAGCCATCAGCTTCTGAACGCGGAGGTTTGTGAAAACCAGCTCATCGTTTGCCTTGTTGAAACGCTCGTTTTCGTAGTCCTCACGGGTATACGCCTTTACGACGCGTGCGCCGCTCACGTTCTCCTGAACAACGGAATTCACACGGTCAAGCTTGCCCTGAACAACGCTGAACAGCGGAGCGCCCTTTCTAAGAACCAGTACTATAATAATTATCTGTATCGGGAGGGTGAAAAGCAGTATGTAGCCGAATGTTGCATTTATCGAAAGCACCATTACGATGCCGCCGATAAACTGCATAAGTGTACGCACCATCATGCGAAGCGCCATGCCGACGAAATCCTGACAGGCGGTTATGTCGTTCGTTAGTCTGGTAACGAGCGAACCGATGGTGAATTTATCGGTCTGCTGAAAGGACATCTTCATTACCTTTGCGAATGCGTCCTTGCGCAGATCGTTCGAAAAATTCTGAGCCGCCATATTTCCGAACACGCCGGAAAGCACTCCGCCCAGGCAGCCGATGACCGTAAAAATCAGCATTTGACCGCCCAGGTTCAGAATAAGCTGAATGTCCCCTGCAACGATACCTTCGTCAACAATTCTGGACATGAGGCTCGGCTGAACCAGGTCCATGCTGACCTCAAGAACCATGAAAAGCGGCGTCAGTAAAGCAAAATACCAGTATTTCTTCAGGTATTTCAATACCTTAGTCAATTATGTCTCCTCCAACTTCCCTGCGGAGGTTCTCGGTCATCTTTGCAAGGATCTTGCGCGCGGTTGCCTGCTCCTTCTCGGAGATGTCCTTCAGCATGAGCTGCTCTGCGCGGTCGAAAGCTTCAAGGATCTTTGCATGCATCTCTCTGCCCTTTTCGGTGATGTAAACGTGTGTCTCGCGGCGGTCTACGTCGTTCTTCTCGCGGCGCACGATACCCTCGCGCTCCATGTTGCGCAGCGTAATGCTGATCGTGGGGGCCTTGAGCTGGGTAAGGTTTACAAGCTCGAGCTGGGTCATGCCGTCCTGCTCCATCAGCGGCTTCATAACGTGGCGGTAGGAGGAACGCATTCCGATTGCCTCAAGTTCGCGGCATACATACTTGCCGAACATGAACGAAGCGTCGTTCACGCTCTTTATTGTCTCGTTTCCCTTGAACATGTAGGTATTGTTGTTGCTGTTTTTCATCGTTTTGTCCTTTCTCAGTTGAGTTTGCATCGAAAAGTTAGTTTACTAATCAACTATTAATATTATAACAATTTTTTCGTTAAAGTCAATAAACATTAGGTGAAAAATTGATGAAAATTGACAAGAGCCTAAACGGTAATTTAATGATAGCCAATTTCACAATACTCCTGCCCAGCGCCTATTTCATCGGATTTTTGTTGATTATACAACACTGCTAACCTTTATGTCTTTTAAACTGTTACCGATTTGTAATCATTTTGTAACCGACTTGACATTTTTCAGCAAATAGTATATAATATTTCGTGGATCGTTTAATTTAACTGACATTTTCACTAAAAACCACATTATTCACAAAACCAAGGCATATTTCAGAAACGGAGCACCTAAATGATCAAAAAGCATACGGCTGCAATTGCAGCATTTATCTCCCTGGCTTCCTTCACGACAATTAACGCTTCCGCCGCGGACAACTCTACAGCACTTTCTCATTCCAGCGGTTATTACGACAATTCCCAGCTTGTCACGGTAGTAAACTACGATGATGAAACCGATATCTATTTCACAACCGACGGCTCCAAGCCCGGTACTGACTCCGCGCTGTACGACGGCACTCCGATCTCCGTATCGGAAAACACGGTCGTACGAATTGCGGCTTACAGCGGCGAGGATCTTATCAATACCGCCAAGGCTTCTATCAAAATACGTACCGCTTCACCATCGGCGTCCGCTGAGGGCGGCGAATACAGCGATGCTGTAAAGGTAAAGCTCACATGCAGCGACCCTGACGCGGTAATCTATTACACTACGGACGGCTCGACCCCCACAAAGGATTCGGCAAAGTACAAGAAGGCAATAACCATCAGCGATTCCACTACACTGAAATTCGCGACCATCGCACCGGACAAGTCCCGGAGCAAGGTAGTTACCGAAAAATACGTCATCAAGCAGACCGATTTCGACGACCCGATGTGCCAGGCGCTCTTTGAACTTGTCAACGAGACCCGCGCCGAGTACGGACTGTCGCCGCTCAAGGCTCACACAGCACTGACGGAAGCCGCTCAGGTTCGCGCAAAGGAGTACTCGTACTATCAGTCGCACTACCGCCCCGATGGAAGCAGATGGGACACTATCCTTTCCGCATACGGTCTGAAAACGAATACACGCGCCGAAAACCTCGCATACTATTACACCTCCGCGAAACAGGCAATGAAGTGCTGGATGAACGACCCTTATCACCGCGGAAATATTCTGAATCCCGATACCGAGTACATAGGTCTGGCATGCTACAATAACGGCTGGTGCAACTACTGGTGCCAGTTATTCATCGGGTGAGATAATGATTAGAAAGATCCTTTCGCATGACACCTGCGCTCAATGCAGGCTATGCTGCACTTTCGTTGAAAGCGACAAGTGGGAGATCCCGCTTTTTACAGGAAAATCAGAAACAGAAACCGCTGAGGGATTCGCACCGGTTCGGAAGATTCCAGGAACTCAAAGCTGCGTTTTCGATATGAAATTCAACGGAAACGAGATAATCTACTGCCCTGCCGCCAGCGACCACGGGTGCGTACTCGGTGACAAACGTCCGTTCGACTGCAAAATATGGCCGTTCCGCGTGAACAAGCTAAACGATATGTATGTTATTACGCTCTCGCCGGTCTGTCCGGCGGTAAAGAAGCTTCCGCTGGAAACGCTCTGCGAGTTCGTGAAAGCTGATGATTTCGCCGATATGCTGTTCAGTCATGCGGCTGAGTTTCCCGAATCAGTGAAACCCTACGAGGACGGCTACCCAATTCTCGCCGTCGAAAAAAACAAATGATAATCAGGCTGCTTTAATTGCAGCCTTGTTTTATATAAGGTCACCTCTAAAAACCTTGTTTGAGTGAAAATATGTATAGCACACTGCCTGCTTCTTCAAACCTCCTCGTAAGGCATACAAGCCTTACGAGGAGGTTTTCCTAAAATCTGGCACACGCTGCCCGTTTTTGCTTTTCAAACCGATTTTTAGATGTTTCCATAATAAGCAATTTATCTGGACAAATTCCGAAAATGCAACCCAACGTAACATTTATGTAAGCTGCGGTTGGTGGAATTGAGCAACAAACTGATGTATAATTATGACGAGGTGAAAACATGAGCATTGAGTTCAACAATCTCAAGCTGTTCCGCAAGCAGAACGGCTTTACCCAGGAAGAAGTAGCCGAAAAGCTGAACGTTTCACGGCAGGCAGTAGCAAAATGGGAAAGCGGCGAGACGGTCCCGGATATAGAAAACTGCATTGCGCTTGCTGATATCTACGGCACCACCGTAGACATGCTGGTGCGCAATCTGACGGAGGTCTCCGACAGTCAGGACGGCAAAAAGCACATATTCGGCTTCTCCAAAATGAACGACAAGGGACAGATAACTCTGCCGAAGAAATGCCGCGAGGTATTCGGACTCAACCCCGGCGACGCTATACTTGTTCTTGGGGACGAGGACAAGGGAATGGCTCTCGTGAAGCTGGGCGGAGTTATAGAGGACGCCAGAAATGCGTCAGGAGGCAAACGCAATGACAGCAGTACAGGCAAGAGAGCTGACAAAAAGGTACAAAGGAAAAACAGCGGTAAACAGCCTTGACATAACCGTTGAAAAGGGCGAGCTGTTCGCGCTTCTCGGAGTGAACGGCGCAGGAAAAACCACAACGATACGCATGCTCACATGCCTTTCGAAACCGACGGGCGGCGAGGCTTACGTCTGCGGACACAACGTATCTACAGAGAGCGCGCTTGTGAAAAAGGCAGTCGGAGTTTCCCCGCAGGACACCGCAGTAGCAGAGAATCTCACCGTTCGGGAAAACCTCGAGCTGATGGCGAAAATCTACGGATTTACACAAGAGAAACGAAACGAACGCGTCGCGGATATGCAGCGCATGTTCAAGCTTGACGAAGTAATGGAACAGCGCACCAAGACGCTTTCCGGCGGCTGGAAGCGGCGGGTCTCCATCGCGATGGCTCTTATTTCGGAGCCGGAGGTGCTTTTCCTTGACGAGCCTACACTCGGTCTGGACGTACTAGCGCGCCGCGAACTCTGGAGCGCTATACAGTCACTCAAGGGAAGCATGACAGTGATACTGACCACCCACTACATGGAGGAAGCAGAACAGCTTTCCGACCGTATTGCAATTATGGTCAGCGGAAAGCTCCGCGCGGTCGGAACCCTGTCCGAACTTGAAGCTCTGACCGGTGAAAAAGGTCTGGAGAACGCGTTTATAAAAATCGCTGAAGCTCGCGAGGGAGGTATGAACGCATGAACAGAGTACTCGCTTTTTCCGGCCGGAATCTGAAGGAACTCCTCCGTGACCCGCTGAGCTACATATTCTGCCTTGGATTCCCGCTTGTAATGCTGGTGATAATGAGCATTGTAAATCAGAGCATACCTCCCGAAGCCGGAATGACGATTTTCAATATTGTGAATCTTGCCGGTGGTATCGCGATGTTCGGGCAGTCGTTCATCATGCTTTTCACATGTCTGTCGGTCTCAAAAGACCGCAGCGGAGCGTTCCTGACGCGGCTGTATGCGTCCCCGATGAAAAGCTTTGATTTTATTGCAGGCTACACGTTTCCCGTGCTTGCGCTTTCTGTTATTCAGTCTGTTATCACTTTTGCGGCTTCCATGACTGCTGGGGCTGTGATGGGAACAAACACGATAAGTGCAGGCGGTGCGTTAATGGCTGTAGTTGTGCTGATTCCCGGCGCGGTGTTCTTTATCGCCGCCGGACTGCTGTTCGGTTCGCTTTTCAATGAAAAGGCGGCTCCCGGGCTTTGCTCGATCATTATTTCGCTCGCTTCTCTGCTTGGATGCGTGTGGTTCAACGCGGATGGAGCTGGCGGTATTATGCTTGATGTCTGCAGAGCGCTTCCATTTTACCATTGCGTGAAGGCGGCGCGTATGGCTACTGCGCTGGAATTCAGCGGCATTGGCGTTCATCTGCTTATCGTCGCGGCTTATGCAGCTTTGTTCTCGGTGCTCGCTTCTTTTGTGTTTCATAGGAAAATGCGCGCTGATCTTTCGTAATTGCTGCAATAATTTAAAACACCCCGCTGACAGCAGGGTGTTTTCTTATGTCTCTTTTTTTCGGAAGCACAGCGCGGCAGCCATAAATACGGCGGCTCCTGCAAGGATTTCAGCAGGATATATCAGCAGAGTTTCCTGCGGTATAATCATCGGAAGCACTCCAAGCGCGCCCGCCGGCGGAATGAACTGCCCGGCGAACTTCATTATGATAAGCGCCGCAGCAACAGACAGAATCGCCGCAAGGGTCAGCGGCAGTCCCGCATTACAGCACAGCAGATACCTCAGCAAAGCGCCGGTCAGGGCGCAGCCCGTAATTATAAGCACGGTTTTTACCGGCTTTGAGCGCGCCTTGCTCTGCGGATCTGAAAACTCCGTGAACGCAACCAGAAGCGGGGGAGCAATACAGAACTGCACTCCGAAATGTATCAGCGGGAACGCCAGAGCTGCAGCTGCTCCTACTCTTACTATAGCAGATATCCACCTGAATTTATCCGGCTTTGCGAGCGGCACAAAATCCTCTTTTTCGCACACACCGGCGCGTTCAAGAATGTACTGTGCCAGGCAGGTCAGAGCCGTCATAGTCACTGCCGATATCGGATAAATTATTGTTTCGGTATCCATAAGAACAGGCAGCGCCGCAGCAGAAATAAGCGGCGCAAAACTAGTTCCGGACATCAGATAAATCACCTGACACAGAGCAAAAGCCGCTGTTAATCCTACCGCTTTGGGAAACGGGCTGAACCTTACTATCAGTATTCCGATAACAGAACATACCGCGATAAGGAGTATCATACGCGCGCGGCTGACCTTCCACGAGTGCTTCGGAGCGGCAATTGCTCCGACGGTCAGCGCGGTTATTTCCGGAAATATTATCTCCTTTTCACCGAGCAGCTCCGATACGCCAACCATTGCTGCCGCAAGAGCAATACAGACTATTGAACGTACAGCGTAATTCCATCTTTGATTCACTTGCAGCGCTCTCCGTATTCGCAGCCGACATGCTCCGCGCGTATATCGTCGACAAGGAACAGCTTTCCGTCGTCGTCCCTGCCGTAAAGCTTTATTCTGCCCTTGCCCGTTCCGCCGTTCCAGAGACGCTTCAGCGGCATGGAGCCGTCCGGTGCTTCATAGTTCATGAACAGCATTTCCGACTTCGGACAGCTTATACGAGTCTCCATTTTTCCGTATGCGGATGTCTGCGAAACATGCCACCTGATTTCAGTCTCCGTCTCGCCGCAGTCGAATCTGGTTTGTGTGAACAGCGCGGGCTTCGAGAAGTTAAATTCGAACTCCCTGCCCTCATAATAAAATGCGGAGAGAAGCTGCCTGCCTAGGGATATTCCGGCAACCTTCGGCTGACCTCCTCCGATGTCGAATACGCTGTTTTTCAGCGCCTTTCCGGTCAGGTTGCTGAACAGGTCGCTGGAACTGAGCCATACCCAGGGCGACGTGAATCCCCTGCCCCAGTTCTTGTCTGCGTAGCCGTAACAGCGCTCCGGGGTGACTTCGTACTTTTCGCCGTCGAACTCAACTTCGCCGGCGTAGGCGGTTTTCATGCCCTCGGCATGCCAGTACATTTCAAACGCCTGAGCCGCACGGAAAGGCTTTGCGGCTCCGTAGCCCACATTGAATGCGATCTGCTTGTCAAGCCGGAGATCCCAGCGCATTTTCCCGGCGGAACACATGTATTCCGGGTGCTCTGCGCATTCCTCCTCGGAAAGGTCGACGCTGCCCTTCAGCACAAAATCAGAAGCGAAGCAGTCGTCGGCTAAAACGGAGTAGGGAGCAACCTGGCTGACGCTCGCCTTATTCCAGCCAAAAAAACGGTGGATCTGCTTGGCTCCCTCGCCCCACGCGCCGGCTTTCACCATCAGGTATGATGGCTTTACGCCGTTATCGCGGCAGAACGGAAGCTGACCGAATGTCGGCGCCCTGCCGCCAAATTCCGGGTTGCAGAGGAAGAACTCCACGAAAAACGAGCGCTCCCCTCCGGTGCGTACGTTGACTCCGGTAAAGCTGTGCCACCACCAGTCGTAGCCCTCGCTGCGCAGAGGGCCTTTGAGCATACAGGCGTTGCGGTTAAGGTCATGTATATTGAAGCTCATGTTAAAATCTCCTTTATGACATTATTTTCATATAATGATTATATCACACAAAACAACATTAGTCAATTACTATTTCCTGCTATTGCAAATAATGCTGAAATGTTGTATAATAAATATAAGGCGCTTATCAAAACAAATTACATTTCAGCAAGTTACGATTTAGAATCCGGGAAGTGACGACAATGGAAAGAAACAGCAGAACCAGTCTCTACGAAAAGCTGTACAACGAAATAAAGCAGGAGATCATATCCGGAAAGCTCAAGGAAGGGGCGAAGCTGCCTTCAAAGCGCGCCCAAGCGGAGCGGCTCGGGATAAGCGTAGTCACAGTTGAGAACGCGTACGCGCAGCTTCTGGCGGAGGGCTACATCGCCGCAAGGGAGCGCAGCGGCTACTATGTCTGCGCTGCGGAATTCCCCGCGCCGCAAGCCGCCGAAACTTCCGCACAAGCTGAAAATGACGAGCGTGAAGAAACAACCGCAGAACCTCCGCAGCAGTTTGGAAGCGAGCTGTTCCCATTTTCAGTATGGACGCGCCTTATGCGAACGGTGATCCTTGAAAAAGGGAGCGCAATACTTGCTCCGGTTCCGCCGGGCGGTGCTCCGGAGCTTCAGGCGGCTATCTCGGCTCACCTGAGAAGCTACCGTGGAATAACGGTACCTCCGCACCGGATAATCGTCGGCGCTGGTACTGAATACCTCAATAACCTGCTGGTGCAGCTTCTTGGAAGCGGTCTTACCTACGCCGTTGAGAACCCGGGATATCATAAGCCCGCGCGTATCTATCGGCTGAACGGCGCGCTCTGTCTCCCAATCGGAATCGATCAGCACGGAATACTTGCCGACGAGCTGTACTATAAAAATGTGGACGTGGCTCATATTTCCCCGGCTCACCATTTCCCCACCGGAATAGTTATGCCGATCTCCCGGCGGCTGGAGCTTATGAAATGGGCTTCCAGGCGCAATGGCTACATCATCGAGGACGACTACGACAGCGAATTCCGTTGGGGCGGAAAGCCGCTTCCAACCATGTTCGGCATGGACGCCTCCGGACGCGTTATCTACATGAATACGTTCAGCATGACTATTGCCCCGTCGGTCAGAATAAGCTACGTCTGCCTGCCGCAGGAACTTTACGAACGCTGGAAGGAGCGCCTGGGATTCTGCTCCTGCCCGGTACCCGCGTTCGAGCAGTACACGCTTGCGCGGTTCATTGAAAGCGGTCATTTTGAGCGCCACATCAGCCGCATGCGCAAGTACTACCGCAGGATACGGGAACTCACCCTCGCCCTGGCGGTGCGCTCCTGCGGGGAGGACAGCATTTCCGAAGAAAACGCCGGGCTTCACTTCCTGATGGACATTCCGGCGGACTCCGGGCTTCCCGGAATATTCACTGAATGCGGTGTGCGGGTTACGCCGCTTAACGAATACTACGATGAAGGCTCCGCGCCGCCTGATTCAGCCGCTGGCAGGTTCGTGGTGAACTACTCAGCCGCCGATGAAAAGAAACTTTCAGAGCAATAAATGATCCCGGAGTACTCGCTCCGGGATTTGCTTATCTGTGATTTTTCTGGTACTCGGCAAGAAACCTGCGGATTTTTCCAGTAACCGGAGACTTCCGGTCGAGTGTGACGTGCTGTTCTATCTCAAAAATGACAGCCTGCGCCGACGCTTCGTCGGTGTACTCGACTTCAAGCTCGAAGTCCGTCCTGCCGAAATATTCGCTTTTATCGAGGTCGATCTCCGCGCCGTCAAAACGCTTCACGCTCCGGTAGGTCGAAAGCGAGCCGAGCAGCTTTACATCGGGAAGTTCAGCCGCGCCGCTGAATTCGGAAAGCTCCTGGCCTGATATAAATTCGGGAATACTGGTAAGCTCGCGCTCCAGCTCGATTCTGGAAACGGCGCCGCTTGAGTTCTCGTGCGCCGGGAGTTTCACCTGCAAATAGAATCTGCCGCCTAAAGTACGTACACGACATGTGATATGCCGTCCGCTGAGCTCACCGGATTCGCTGTCGTAATACCAGTTGACCTGATCTGCCTCGCTGTCCCAGCTATAAAGCGTATGGATCGCGTCGTACTGCTCTTTTGAAAGCATTATCTTGAATTCGTTCTCGATCATTCAGCACCTCAGATGTAATCCATAAGCCCGCGTACGCTGACCTCTCCGGAATTTACCTCAAACCTGCCGTTTTCGTCGGAGCAGATCAGAAACCCGTTCGGAGCGATTCCCTCGGCGAACGCTTCGCGCTCGCTACCGTTTTCGATAATGCGTATCTTCTTCCCAACGGTAAGACAGCGTTTGACGTACTTTTCACGCACGGACTCAAAGCCTGACCTGGAGTAGCTGTAAAGCCGCTCGGCGATGTCCTCCGCGAGCTTATCCCTGTCGTTTATCGTCACACCGGTCAGCATTTCAACCGAGCCGCCGTGGGGGATATTCGCCTTTTCAAAGAATTCCGCAGTCTGAGCGAGATTCACGCCTATACCGCATACTATGTCCATTGAGGAACCAAAGCATACGCTCTCGCATAAAATACCACATAGCTTGTGACCGTGCAGTATGATGTCGTTGGGCCATTTGATTCCAAGCTCCTCGCCGGGAAGCAGCGGCTCAAGAGCTTCACAGACCGCGACACCGGCGCACAGCGTCAGCGTGTCAGGGTGCGGGGGCTGTTTCAGCAGAAGCGACATCGGCAGCATTCCCTGGTCGGCAAGCCATTCGTGACCGCGCCTTCCCTTTCCGGCGGTCTGTATTCTTGCGGTCACAAGGGTCCCGTCGGGTAATTCGCCGCGGTTCAGCTTCAGGTAATTGTTGGTCGAATCGACCTCGTCAAGCGTTATTATCCGGTTCAGCACTCTTTTTCACCTTCATCAGACTCATTCTAATCTCGCCGTCACTGGAGATGTTTATTATCCCGTAGGATGGTTCGGTGTGGTTCCTGGGGCTGTCAGGGCTGCCGGGATTCATTACGTACACTCCGTCAATCACCTCGGTGCGGTGGAGGTGCGTGTGTCCGTAAAGCGCGATTTTGCAGTCGTTCTGCTTGGCTTCTTCGACCAGCTCCTCAAGACCTGCATGCACATTCTGGTTATGACCGTGGCAGCAGAAGATCTTGTAGCCGCTCACGGTCACGATCTCCTTTGAACGGTGCATTCCGTAGTCGCAGTTGCCCGCAACGTAGATCATCGGCTTTTCCGGGTGGAGATTGTGGATATCCCGCGCTTCGTTCTCGCCGTCGCCAAGATGTATTATCAGGTCTGCGTCCAGGTTTTCATTTACGATATCGTCCAGAACTGCAAAATTGCGGTGCGTATCTGATACAACTAATATTTTCAAGCTATGGGTTTCCTTTCCGAATGGTATAATTTTTCTATTTACGTTCTAGTTATACATATTATATCATAAAAATGATTTGAATTAAAGGGGGCTTTGAGGTTTTTTCACGAAAAATTCACACAGCTTTACACAATCTGCCATATCACAGGAGGTACATGTCATGAATAACAACGAGTTTGACAATCTGATAAAGTCTGCAAGTGAAAAGCTCGGCTCATCGCCAGAAAGCCTCAGGAAAACAATCGAAAAGAAGGATCTGAGCGCGCTTTCGTCGATACTGACAAAGAGCGACAAAGAAAAGCTCCGCCGCGTCCTTGCGGATAAAGAACTGATGAAACAGCTAAAATCCGCAGGCTCACCCGAGGAGGTACTCAAGCTGCTGGGCAGCATGAAATAGCGCGAACAGGAGGTACGGCGCATGGACAATATAGAAGATATTCTCCGTGCGCTGGCCGAGGACGCACCGGAGGACAGCGGCTCCAAAGACGAAGTCTCGCAGGACGGCGGGCTTTTTTCCGGGCTTGACCTCGGGAGCATGGCAAAAATCGCTGGACTTCTCAGCGCTGCCGGGAACACCTCCGACGATGAGAAGCTGCTCATGGCGCTGAAACCCCTTCTGCGGGAAGAAAACCGCGGCAAGGTCGACACTGCGATGCGGCTGCTGAAGCTCATCGAGCTGCTCCCGCTGCTGAAAGAAAGCGGTATTTTCGGAAAACTGGGGGGATAAATATGGTCTGGAATTCTGAGCAGTCACCGCTTTACCGCACGGTGGAGTCCTTCAATAATTCCACGTGCAAGCCGGATGAAGATCCCGTTGAACGTCAGTGCGGGGAACCGAAATGCGGAGCCGCACCGGAAGTCGGAAAATGCCGCTCTGAACAGCCGCGGAAATGCTCCCCGCCGCCCGGAAACATCGGAGGAATTCTGCAAAAGCTTACCGGAGACAGGGATTCGCTGCTTATCATCGCTCTTATAATCCTTCTATGGCGCGAAAAAGCCGATATGAAGCTCATTGCGGCGCTTGCGTTCATTCTCCTGACGTGAATTTTTGATGAAAATTAAAAAAAAACGTTGTCCCTACTTGAAATTTTTCGCAGGATAGAGTATAATATATTTAATTGTAACAAAGGCTTCGATCAGTCAGAGTACCCGGGTTCCCCTCCCCCAGAGAGCGGCGCATTGGTGAGAGCGCTGCGGAAGGCTCCGGTGAAAGTGCGGCTGTGAGCCCGGCCGGCGAAATCACAGTAGCCGTCTGCGTTTCCCCGCGTTAAGGGGCTTTGAGGGGCATTTGCCCGAAGCGAAGTGGAACCGCGGTAAAACGCCTTCGCACCACACCGGTGCGGAGGTTTTTTTGTACGCGGTGTGCAGTTCCTTTTAGCATGATACCCGGAGGTTACTATGTTTGACCGTCTCAAAGAAGAGATAAATTCGATAAAGGCGCGCGACCCCGCCGTGCGGTCGGCGCTGGAGGTCATATTCCTTTATCCGTCGTTCAAGGCGGTGAGGTCTTACCGCAGGGCGCACTGGTTCTACGAACACGGGCATTTCTTCATTGCCCGGTGGATATCCCAGAGCTGCCGCAACAGAACCGGCATTGAGATACACCCCGGCGCTAAGATCGGCAAGGGTCTGTTTATCGACCACGGCGCGGGCGTCGTTATCGGCGAGACTACTGAAATCGGCGACTACTGTACGCTCTACCAGAATGTCACACTCGGCGGCACCGGCAAGGACACTGGAAAACGCCACCCGACCCTGGGAAACAACGTGCTGGTCGGCGCGGGCGCAAGAGTTCTGGGACCGATGAAGATAGGCGACAACTCCAAAATCGCCGCCAACGCCGTAGTTCTTGAGGAAGTCCCGCCGAACTGCACGGCAGTCGGTGTTCCCGCGAGGGTCGTGAAGCGCGACGGCGTTCGCGTAGGCAACAGCGACCTCGATCAGATCCACATTCCGGATCCGGTTTCTCAGCTCCTCTGCGAACACATGTACAAGATAGAGTGTTTGCAGCAGGAGATAGACGACCTGAAAAAACAGCTTGACAGCAAGAACAATAACTCTCAGGAGGAAAAATAATATGCAGATCTACAACACCATGACAAGACAGAAAGAGGAGCTGAAGCCCATCACTCCCGGCACCGTAAAAATCTACGCATGCGGTCCTACGGTCTACAACCTTATCCACATCGGAAACGCCCGCGCCCTGTGCGTATTCGACACGCTCCGCAGGTATCTTGAGTTCCGCGGATACAAGGTTTTCTATGTTCAGAACTTCACCGATGTCGACGACAAGATAATCAAGAAGGCAAACGAGCTCGGCAAGACCGCTCACGAGGTTTCCGAGAATGCTATCAGAGAATACTTCACAGACGCCGACGGTCTGAACGTACGCCGTGCCGACGTTCACCCGAAGGTAACCGAGAACATGGATATAATCATCGACATCGTAAAGACCCTCATTGAAAAGGGTTTCGCTTACGAGGCCGACGGCGACGTTTACTTCGAGACCTCCAAGTTCCCGGAATACGGCAAGCTTTCACACATGCCGCTTGAGGATCTCCAGGCGGGTGCGCGCATAGAGGTCGGCGAAAAGAAGCGCGACCCGATGGACTTTGCAGTATGGAAAGCTGCTAAGCCAGGCGAGCCCTACTGGGATTCCCCGTTCGGCAAGGGCAGACCCGGCTGGCACATCGAGTGCTCCGCTATGAGCCGCCACTACATCGGCGACACCCTCGACATTCACGGCGGCGGCGCAGACCTTATCTTCCCGCACCATGAAAATGAGATAGCACAGAGCGAATGCGCTACCGGTCAGCCCCTCGCAAATATCTGGATGCACAACGGAATGCTCAATGTTGACGGCACCAAGATGTCAAAGTCGAAGGGCAACTTCTTCATGGTAAGAGATCTTTCGAAAGAATACGGCTACGAGCCTATCCGCTTCATGCTGCTCTCCGTTCACTACAGAAGCCAGCTCAACTACACACTTGATGTTATCGAAAGCTGCAAGGCTGCACTCCAGAGACTTTACACCTGCCGCGACACTCTGAACCGCGCAATCGAGGCGGCTCCCGAAGGCGAGGCTTCCGCACAGGCTCTCGCAGATGTCAAGGAGGCTCAGGAGCAGTTTATCCGCGTAATGGACGACGATTTCAACACAGCCGACGGAATTTCGACGATATTCGAGCTTGTCCGCAAGATAAATACCGCAGTTTCCGCAGGTAATGCGACTAAGGGCACCCTCAAGGCGTATAACGACGAGTTCACGGCATTGACAAACGTGCTCGGTCTGTTGTATAATAATAACGATGAGGAGCAGATCCCCGCTGAGATCACTGAGCTCATCGAAAAGCGCAAGGAAGCCCGCAAGGCTAAGGATTTCGCACTTGCAGACTCCATTCGCGACCAGATAAAGGCGCTCGGCTGGGTAGTTGAGGAGACCCGTCAGGGCACCATCGTCAAGAAAGCATGATTTGAGGATACTGATGAAAAAAAGAATTATTGCCGCGCTCGCGGCTCTCTCCGTGCTGGGAAGCACTCTCGCTCTCTCAGGGTGCACGTTCACAAGCTCGAACTACAACGCAATGCAGGACTACGATTTTTCAAGCATTCAGCTTGTTCAGCTTGAGGCTCCGCAGGAAGGCGACACTATAGCTATATTTGACACCGATCTCGGTGAATTCCGCGCGGTGCTCTACGATGAATACTGCCCGAACACTGTGGCGGCGTTCGTTGAGCGCGCAAACGCCGGAAAGTACGACGGTCTGCCGGTTTACGCGGTGGTTCAGGACACCTATTTTCTCACCGGCGGCCATGAAAACGACAAGGGAGTATACACCGGGCGCGACAGCGACGACGAAGCGCTCGCGCATGAGTACAATGTTGATCTCTGGCCGTTCCGCGGCGCACTCGTTACCTACTCGGAGCTTCCGGGTTACTCCGACGCGCGCTACCTCGTCTGCAACAACGACGACACAATGACGCAGGAGCAGATCGACGAGCTGAAAAAATCCATGACTGAAAGCGAAAAGCGCACCGACGTTGAAAAAGCTAACCTCTCGAATCTGTTCGACAAGTTCATCGAGGTGGGAGGCGTGTTCGGAATGTCTGGCTCGGTGACGGTTTTCGGTCAGACATACGAAGGTCTTGACGTGGTTGAAAAGCTCTGTAATATCCAGTCGGACGAAAACACCTACCGCGCCGTTGATACAGTACTCGTGAAGTCAGTAACTATCAGTGAATACCATGCGGACGGCGAAAGCTCCGGCACGGCAGAGCAATAAGAAAGGGACGCAAAATGAAGATAAGAAAACTCATGGCATGTATGCTTGCAGCGGTATGCGCTACAGGCTTCACAGCCTGCTCCAGCAACACAAGCAGCGCGGACAGCTCCGTTGTTTCGGAAAGCTCCGACAACGGCGGCAGCGCTTCCTCTGACTCTGCGGCGGCTGAGATGGTGAAAAACGCTCCGGCTACCGGCGGAAATATCGGCGATGTTACGATACAGTCCGGCGATATCGTGGCTGAATTTGAGATCGACGGTTTCGGAATCATCAAGGCGAAGCTGTTCCCCGATATCGCGCCTGTCGGCGTTCAGAACTTCATTCAGCTTGCACAGGACGGTTACTACACCGGTAAGAATATCCACCGCGTGATCTCCGATTTTATGCTCCAGGGCGGTTCTGAGAACGGCGACGGCACCGGCGGCTCCGCTGCTTACTCCGGCGAGGGAAGCGCCTCTGATTCCTTCGGCGTTGAGGCTAACGAGAATGCACGCCACTTCTACGGCGCGCTCTGTTACGCTAACGCGCTCGGTCAGAATTCCACGCAGTTCTACATCGTAAACAGCAAAGAGGCGCAGGATATCGGTTCGCTCGATACGAGCCGCATTTCTGATGTTGCCGCGCAGGCAAAGGAGCTTATGGCTTCTGCAGCTCCCGGCACAGCTGAGTACAGCTACTATGAATCCATGGCTAACCAGTACTCCAACCTTGCTGAATGGATAAAGAACGCTTCGGATGAGGTCAAGGAAAAATACAAGAACGGCGGAGTTTACTATCTCGACGGCGGCTACACCGTATTCGGTCAGGTCGTTGACGGATTCGACGTCATCGACAGCATTTCCGGCGTTGAGGTGCAGGAGAATTCCAGCGGCGAAAGCAGCCAGCCTGTAAAGGACATCATCATCAAGTCAGTGAAGGTCTACACAGCCGACTGACGATCTGACGGAAAGGAATAACGCAATGAATATCAAACGCATTCTGCTGAGCGCAGTTCTGTCTGCGGGAGTTATGATCTCATCTGCGGGCTGCTCTTTGTTCGGCGGCGGTTCGGGTGCTTCCTCGGGAAACATCGGGGATATCACCTTCGCGGACGGAGACAAGATAGCGGTCATAGAGTTCAAGGACTACGGCACTGTTAAGGCAAAGCTGTTTCCCGATATTGCTCCGGTCGGCGTTGAGAACTTTATAAAGCTTGCCGAACAGGGTTACTACGACGGTCTGAAGATACACCGTGTTATTCAGGACACCTATATTCAGGGAGGTTCACTCAACGGCGACGGAACAGGCGGCACCGCCGCTTACGTCGGTGAGGACGCTGCCAAAAACGCGACCACCTTCCCGATCGAGGTAAGCGAGAAAGCGCGTAATTTCTACGGTGCACTTGGTTACGCCGCTGACGCGTATGGAAACAACTCCGTGCAGTTCTACATTGTCAGCAACAAGACTCCGGCGGATACCTCGAAGATAAGCGCTGAAAAGGTACAGGCGAAGGCGGACGAGCTTGCCTCCAAACTGGCAAACGAGAGCGTGGCAGAGAGCACTCCGGAAGGGACAGCAGAAACCGCAGAAGCCGCAGAAACCGACAACTCCGACACCAAACTGCTGACCTACCAGCAGACCTACTACAGCAACAACGCTTCCTTCATCAAGAAGAACGGCGCGGAAGCTGCTGGAAAATACAAGAAGGTCGGCGGACTTTACCAGATCGACGGCGGTTATACGGTGTTCGGTCAGGTCTATGAAGGTTTTGACGTTATAGACAAGATAAACGCCGTAGATGTCACTACGAATACTTCCGGTGAAAAATCCATGCCTATCCAGGACGTGATAATTTCCTCTGTGACCATCGAAACTTACAAGGCAAGCACGGCAGAGGCAACCGCGGAAGCAAGCAAGGCGGATTCCAAGAAGAATTCTTCTGCTCCGACATCCTCAACTCCGACAGTCTCTACTGCGGAAGCAAGCGCGCCCGCTACATCTGAAACCGTTTCAACGGCGCAGACAGTTTCCACCGCAGATGCACAGCAGACCGCTCAGGCATCTCAGGCAACATCTGAACAAACTGCCGCTACATCGTCATCGACAGCGGAAGTATCTACCGTAGATACTAAAGAAGCCGCCTGATTACACAATCAAGCAAAGCACGACCCCCGCCGGAATTCCAGCGGGGGTTACTTATATTAGCTCAACTTTGTCGGCAGAACATCTGCATTTTATAAATTTCGTTTCAACTCCGGAAGCGGCCGCCTTTGAATATTCCCCGGCAAAAGCCTGGTCAATGGATTCATTTGGCTCTACAGTCTCAACTCCGTTCAGCATGATAACGAATGCAATTATTGCATGGTACCCCTGCCCCGCCGCTTTGGAAAGCTCCCGAAGGTGCTTTGAGCCGCGCTGCGTGGGTGCGTCCGGAAACAGACCGACCCCGTTTTCCTCAAGCGTGCAGCCCTTGACCTCCATGACGTACCGTTCGCCGGAACGCTCCATGTAAAAATCAATGCGGCTCTCACCGAATGCATGCTCCGGGTGGATCACTTCAAACCCCTGTTTGCTCAGCCACTCCCCTGCCATGACATTCGGAGCCAGGCTGTCAATGTTCACCCAGCCATACTGCGGCGTGCTGACTGCAATAAGCGTGAACGGAGTTTTCCTTGACGAGTCAGTGCTCCGCTGCAGGCTGACCTCCGCGCCGGCGGCGATTATCCCGGTACATCTCCCTGTATTGCGGACATGCGCCGGAAATACTTCGCCGTTGACCTGCACTTCGCACACAAAGCGGTTCAGCCTTCGCAGGAATATGCCGTGTACGATGTTATCGTAGGTCATCAGTAGACCTCGATATCCTCGTTTCCCCTGACGAATACCGGGATAACATCTATCGGAGCCGGAACGGTAACGCGCTGACCGCCCTTGTAAACAGTTCCGGTGCTGCAATCCTTCCAGACTGTTCCGGCGGGGAGATACACGCTGCGCTCTGCCGCGCCTGCATCCGTTACCGGAGCTACAAGCAGAGAGGCTCCGAGAGTGTACTCGTCCTCGGTCTCCCACGCCTCCGGGTCGCCCGGGAATTCATACCACAGCGGACGCATAACCGGCGCTCCGACCGCTGAACACTCGTCCATCGTTTTTCTCATGTAGGGGCGCAGTTTCTCGCGAACGAACAGGTATTTCTTGAGTATCTCGTAATTGTCGTCGCCGAAGCTCCATACCTCGTTATCCTGACCGGACGTAAGCTGGCGCACTCCGTCGATGAATTCTTCCTCACGCTCGTACCAGGGAGAGCGCTCGCCGTGCATACGGAATACCGGGCAGAAACAGCCCCACTCGAACCAGCGCACCAGAAGCTCCCGGAAGCCCTCGTCCTGAATATTTCCGCCGAGGAACCCTCCGATGTCGGAAGTCCACCACGGAATACCCGCCACGCTCATGGAAAGACCCGCCTGTATCTGCTCCCGCATAGCCCGGAAGCTGGAGTGAATATCTCCCGACCAGGTGAGAACTCCGTATTTCTGGCTTCCTGCCCAGGCGCAGCGCACAAGGCTCAGCACGTCCTTTTCGCCGGCTTCCTTCAGACCGTCATAGAAGCCCTTCGCGTACATCAGCGGGTAGATATTCGTGCACTGGAGCGCGGTTCCGGCGTAATAACGGTAATTGTCGAAGTCGTACGGACCGTACTCCGGCTCAGCCTCGTCCAGCCAGAAGCAGCGTATACCCTTGCTGTAATAGTTCTCGCGGCACTTATCCCAGACGAACCTGCGGGCTTCGGGATTTGTCGCGTCATAAAACACGGTATTGCCCATCCAGGTCATGTGCAGACCGCTGCCCCGGTCTGCGGATACCAGCATGCCCTTGTCTGCCATTTCTCCGAAATTCTCGCTCCGCTCGTCGATTGTAGGCCAGACCGAAACCACCGTTTCAATTCCGAGGGATTTCAGCTCCCTGACCATCGCCTGCGGGTCGGGCCAGTCGCGGGGTTCAAACTTGAAATCGCCCTGGCGCGTCCAGTGGAAGAAATCCACAACGATGGCGTCCATGGGAAGCCCGCGCCGCTTGTGTTCACGCGCCACTGCCAGGAGTTCCTCCTGAGTGCGGTAGCGCAGCTTGCACTGCCAGTATCCCAGACCGAATTCCGGCATTCTCGGCGCTCTTCCGGCTGCCGCAGTGTAGTGCTCGGTTATCTCCGCCGGAGTGTCTCCGGCGGTTATGAAGTAATCAAGGTAACGCGCCGATCTTGCATACCATTCCGTCTTGTTAGTGCCGAACGTCGCCGTCCCGACTGCCGGATTGTTCCAGAGGAACCCGTAGCCGCGGCTGGAAATGTAAAACGGAACGCTTGCCTGGGAATTCCGGTGGCAAAGCTCCAGCACGGAGCCCTTCTTGTTCAGATGGCTGTCCTGATACTGACCCATGCCGAATATCTTCTCGTTGTCGTACGCTTCAAAGCGCGCGGTAACTTCGTAATCGGTACCGCCCTGGCGCGGTTTCAGCTCCCTTGCAACTATACGCAGAGGCACGCAGTAGCGGTTTATGCGGTTGCGGTCGCGCCAGTATTCCTCGGTGAGCACTTCTCCATGCTGATTATAGAATGACATTCTGCCCTCGTTGTCCAGCTTCACGGTGAGCTTTCCGTTGGTGAGATAATAGTCGGTGCCGGTCTGGTGGTACTGAGCGTACTCGTCGCCCTTGTACCACGGGTCGGTGGTATCGACCTCCTCGCTTCTTATGGTGCAGTTATGGCTTACCTGCTCGGTAAGCGCGCTGTAGTACGGCGAGCTGCTGAGCCGCTCGTCCTCCGCTATATCGCAGAGCGCGGGGTACATGCGCACTCTGACGGAGCTTTCGCCCCAGGGTTCAACTATAAGCCGTGCCCCTCCGAACGAGGCGGTCAGGCGGTTGTTTTCAGTGTTGACGGTCATGGCGGTATTCCTTTCGAATTATTTCTATATCAATTATACCTGTACTTTACAACATTGTCAAGGTATTTTTTCCAATAATTCTGCGGGAAAAGTTTTGAAAAAATCAGACGAAGCACTTGACAAATCACCGTAATTATGATAAAATAATAATGTTGTTATGCCGCTGTGGCGAAATCGGCAGACGCAAGGGACTTAAAATCCCTCGGTAGCAATACCGTACCGGTTCAAGTCCGGTCAGCGGCACCAAAAACACCCTTGTTTATGCAAGGGTGTTTTTAATTATGTCGATCCTATAAATTACCCCCGCGCTTGAACGGTGCGGGGGTAATATTTTCTCAGATTTTGTAGACCCAGTTCTCCTTGCGCGGCTTTTCAGCGGGAATATCTCCGGCGGGATAGCCAAGAATGCAGTGACCGATACCTTCGTAATCGCCGCTGATCCCAAGCTGTCTTAGAAACTCCCTGCCTTCTTCGGATTCGAACTCTTCCTTTGCACGGTGAATCCAGCAGCTTCCGAGACCTACTGCGTTTGCGGCAAGCATGAGGTTCTCCATTACAAGGCTGCCGTCGTACTTGTAGGTTCCGACCGACTTATCCGCAAGCACGACCAGTACGACAGGTGCGCCGTAGAACGGGTCGATTTTTGCTCCCATTACATCGGCGTTCATTTTAGAAAGCTTGTCGCGCACTGCTTTATCGGTAACCTCAATGATTATCGGAGACTGACGGTTCATTCCGGTAGGAGCGTGAGTTCCTGCTTCAACTACCTGGTCTATCAGTTCCTGAGACGGCATTTCCGGCTTGTACGCCTTTACGCTTCTGCGGGACATGATATTCTTTAATGCTTCATTCATAGTGATTACCCCTTTCTGATTCCGATTATAACCCCATTGCAGCCATCTGTCAACGGCTTTGGGGTGAATTTACGGTGAAACCTTATTTACCCAAATATTCCATCAAGCTGTATGCGAACCACTTCACTTCGGGACGGTCGGCGATCTCCCACAGCCGCGACGTGCAGCAGACAGCTCCATCCTTACGGTACAGCAGTCCGAGTCTCTTGCGGCGTTCAGGATTGTCTATTACCCACACCTCCGGCTCGATATCCGTTCCGTCAAGATCTGCGCAGCGGCTGTGCGAAACGATCTCGTACCACTGCGGAGTTGTAAAGGTATCACAGGGGAAATCCTTCAGAAGCTCCGACTTATTGTCGATGAGAAGTCCGAGCGTACCAGTCGGGACCGGCTTGCCCATGCTCTCGGAAATGCTCTTGAACATTCCATAGCACCAGAAATCCGTGCAGTACTCCCCGGGGAGCGAATCCTCGTCCGAAGTTGGTATGCAAAGCGCACCGCCGTTCTTCGCGGTCTCAGGATCATGCGTGATCTCAATGCGCTTTCCGCCGCCGGATATGTAATTCTCGGTTATCTCAATGTCGATGTTGGGATAAATATAGAGCGTGTATTCATTTTCCGCCTCGCCTTCGACCGATATGTGAAGGCGCGCTTCTGTCGGCTTGTCGCAGCTTATCGTGAACGAAACGCTCTGCGCGCGGTAAATGCGGCCGTTTTGCTCCCTGATGTCGGAAGCGCCGGAATCAACTACGGTTCCGTCAACGGAAAGCTCCCACAGTATCTTCTCCGCTGAGAATCCCGGCTCGGTGCTGGATACCAGCAGTCCGCATTCTATCTCGTCGGAGGCGCTGTAGACGAATCTGTCAAGCTCCGCGAGGACTACAGTTTCAGCGCAGTAACGACGCCATTCCTCCGGAGTTACCAGCCCCTTGGACTTCATATGCGCGTTCAGTATACCAACTGTGGCAACGCCCTGCCCGGGAAAATCCTGAATATCAAGAAGCTGGAAGCCGCTCATCATGGAGCTTCTCATAGCTGCTTCGATGTCGCGGCGGTAGCAGTCGACGGCAAGCGCGCCGGACGCGCGGAAGAAATCCTTCCAGCGGTGGAGCATTCCCGCTTCCTCAAGACCTTTTTTATACGCCGCATACGCTTCGTGGCGGACCGGGCCAGTGTAGTCCTTTATCTCATCAAAGTCGGGGAATACCGCGTACTGACCGACCTCATGCGATATGACCGGAACATGTACGGATATGTTATCCCAGCTTTCCGCCTTTACTTTCTTCATCTCCGTGCCGTACTGTATCATTATTTCGCCGTTCTCGTCGATTACCTGGGTTCCGCCGAGCGCGGCAGCTTCGTCGATGAGCGGATCGTAGCTATGCACGCTGTTGGGACGCTCGGTCTGGATATGACCCTGCGGAGCGTCGCACATTGCGTAGCTTCCGCGTATCAGCCTGTCGCGGCCGAGGCGTACGCCGCTGAAGAAGTCCTCCTGCTCAAGCACACACGGCACGAACTGAAAGTTATTAGAACCTCCGGCGTACATTTTGTCCGGGAATTCCGCCTTGTAGCCCGCGATGAGCTCGTTAAGGCGCTCCTTGCTGCCCCACAGCTCGTTGCCCATGCTCATCATCACAAAGCTCGGGTGATGTCCGAACTCGCGGAGCATACGCCAGCCTTCCTCGCGCAGGAACTCATGCTCCGCGCCAAACTCATCGGGGACGGTTCCCCAGAACGGAAGCTCCGGCTGTAGGTAGATTCCAAGGATATCCGCGGCTTCAAACGCGGCATCCGGCGGGCAGCAGGTGTGATAGCGCACGTGATTGATTCCATACTCGCTGAGGGTTTCGAAGAATTTCAGCCAGGAATCCACGTCTGTCGGCATATAGCCGGTCTGCGGGAATACGAGGCCGTCGTGCTTTCCGCGCAGGAATGTCTGCCTGCCGTTGATAAGCAGCGTGCGGTCGTTGGCGCTCATTCTGCGCAGTCCGGTAGTTACTGTACAGCGGTCGCCGTCTAGGTCAAGCTCCAGGCTGAGCGGCGCTGGGTCGGAGTCGCTCCAGAGCGGCGTGGAATCCGAGAGTTTAATGTCGCACTCGAGCGGCTTTTCATCTGAAAACTCAGCCGCCGCTGAGCCGTACTCCTGCGTAACGTCGAACACGCGAAGCGAAGCGGTTCCGCAGTGCGCTCCCTTTATCCATGCGCGAACGTGAAGGGTCTTTTTGTCCGGGTCAGGGATCGCGTAAACATACTCAGGATATGCCGAGTACGACTGTAACTCGATCCTGCCTACTATACCGTTCCAGTTTGTCTGGGTGTCGCGGGAGGTCAGGTGCCCGCCGCCAGTGGGGTAATCCGTGTTGTCAACCCGGATTATCAGCTCGTGCTTTCCTGCAGGCAGACCAGTAAGGTCGTAGCGGTGCGGGGTGCACAGCGAGCAATACTCGCCTATCTGATTACCGTCAATGTAGACGCGGGTCTTTCGTGTGCGCTCAAGGAACAGCGTGAGATTTTTGCCCGACATCTCGGGTATTATCTCCACCTCACGCCGGAACCATGCGAAGCCTTCAAACTTGTGAAGGTCTGTCAGGCAGCCGTATTCCATCTCGGTGTTCAATGCTCCTAGCCCTGCATTTGATGTTGAATCCGGCAGGTTGATTCTATCAGGATACTTGGTTGGCAGCGCGTCGGCTTTGTTTTCGTCAAGGCAGACTTCCCAGCAGCCGCTCAGATCTGTAATTGTCATGTTATGTCCTCCGTTATGCCTTTCGGCTTGGTTTCTCAGGAATATTATATAGGAAATGTGTGGGAAAATCAAGGCGTTTTTTAATTTTACAGGCTTTTTTACAATTTTGCTTCCCGGGTACTTGACAAAAACGTTTTTTTGGTGTAAAATGTTAATGTTATTTCTTTGGAGACGTATCGAAGTGGTCATAACGGGGCTGACTCGAAATCAGTTAGGGCTTTGCCCCCGCGAGTTCGAATCTCGCCGTCTCCGCCAGAATCGAAAAGAACCGCATTGCTGTGCGGTTCTTTTTGTTTTGCCCCTGAAACACACCCGAAAAAAAAGCAATATAAAAATAGAATAACGGCTTGAAAATAGAAACGATTCATGGTATAATTGAAAGGTATGAATTTATAATTATAAGGAGTTAACCTATGTCTGATAATACATCATTTGTAAAGACGCCGCCAATGGGCTGGAATAGCTGGGACTGCTACGGAACCGCAGTCAACGAGGAGACCGTGCGCGCCAACGCAAAATTCATGGCGGAAAACCTCAAGCAGTTCGGCTGGCAGTACATCGTCGTGGATATCCAGTGGAGCAATCCCATCGCACAGAACCACGAATACCAGCCGTTCACCGAGCTTTGCATGGACGAATATTCAAGACTTATCCCAGCGGCAGAGAGGTTCCCCTCCGCCGCTGGTGGAAAGGGCTTCGCACCTTTAGCCGAGTACGTACACTCGCTGGGGCTTAAATTCGGCATTCATATCATGCGCGGAATTCCCCGCCAGGCGGTTCACCGCAATACCGCAATCAAGGGTACGTCCAGAACCGCACGTGATATCGCCAAGACCTCCAGCATATGCCAGTGGAACACTGACATGTACGGCGTTGACCCCGAAAAGGAGGGCGCCCGCGAGTACTATGACAGCATTTTCGAGCTTTACAAGAGCTGGGGTGTTGATTTCATCAAGGTCGACGACATCTGCCGCGAACTCCCGCACGAGGAATCCGAGCTTGTAATGCTGAGCGAGTCGCTGCGTTCCTGCGGCCGTGATATGGTGCTGAGCCTCTCTCCCGGAGCGGCGCTCCCTGAAAAGGCGGAGCTTTACAAGCAGGTCAGCAACATGTGGCGCATCACCGACGATTTCTGGGACAACTGGCCGCAGCTCCTCGATATGTTCAGCCGCGCGCAGACATGGTGCATTCATGCGGGCGCGGGACACTTCCCCGACGCGGACATGCTCCCCGTCGGCGCTATACTCCAGGATTACGGTCCCGACGGCTGGACTAAATTCACAAAGGACGAGCAGATCACGATGATGTCGCTGTGGTGCATTATGCGCTCCCCGCTGATGATAGGCGGCGAAATGACAAAGTTCGATGATTTCACAATGAGCCTGCTGACAAATGCAGACCTGATAAACTGCCTGAACAACACACATTCCGCTCACCCGCTGTTCAGAAAGACGGTTGACGGCGGCGAACAGATCGCATGGTTCACCTCGTGCACCGATGGAAAGTCGTACTATATCGCCCTGTTCAACTGCGGCGAAAAGGAATGCTCCATCACTGCGGAGCTTCCGATAGACTGCACATTCAGCGCGCATGAGATTTGGACAGGCGCTGACAGCGAGGTATCCGGCGAGATAACCGCCTTTGTCAAGCCGCACGGTGCTGCAATGTTCAGGCTTACCCGCGTATGAAAATCGGAAAGGGAACTATCCGCGAGATATTCGCAGGACTGAAAACTAAGGACGGCAGGAAGCAGCTTTACGCAAAATACCGCGAAATAATAATGTACGTTGTGTTCGGAGCGCTGACAACAATCATCAGTTTTGCAAGCTACTATGCGGCACGCTGGATTTTCCCGGACGCGCAGTCCGTGCCGGTGTGGCTGAGATGGATTTTCAGCATAACCTCAGTTTTCGGAACCGACAGCGCGACCGCCCTCCCTGTTATCATTTCCTGGATACTGTCGGTAACGTTCGCGTTCGTCACTAACCGCACCGTGGTTTTCCGAAGCACTGAAAAACGCGCCTCCGGAGTGCTCCGTGAAGCGGCTTCGTTTTATGCGGCACGGCTTGCGACGCTTTTCGTGGATCTCGTGATAATGTTTCTGCTGGTAGACCTCACCGGTATACAGAACAGTTGGTACGAACTCGGCTGTAAGCTGTTTTCAAATGTCATTATACTGATCCTAAACTACGTTCTCAGCAAGCTGCTGGTTTTCAGAAAAAAAGCCGGAAATGAAAGGAAAGACAATTGAGCAACATTACCTACGAGTATATCCGCCGCAACAAGGATATACAGACCTACATCAATTACGCCGACGCGGCGCTCAGCACAATAGGCTACACTGAGCATTCCAACGCGCACGTTGAGCGCGCTGCGGCTTCCGCATTCATGATACTGACCGAACTCGGCTATGAACAGCGCACCTGCGAGCTTGCGGAAATCGCAGCTTACATGCACGATATAGGCAACGTTATAAACCGCGTAGATCACGCGCAGAGCGGCGCAATTATGGCTTTCCGTCTGCTAGACAATCTCGGAATGCCTGCGAACGAGATTTCACTCATAATTTCAGCGATCGGAAACCACGACGAAAACACCGCCGCCCCGGTGACTCCGATAGCTGCCGCGCTTATTATCGCGGACAAGTCAGATGTACGCAGGTCAAGAGTGCGTTCCGCTGACGGGCCTTTCGTTCCAAGCTCGGAGAATCTCGCTCGGGATATCCACGACCGCGTGAACTACGCCGTTGAGAAATCGTCGCTGTATTTCACCGACGACAAAAAGCGCCTTATCCTTGACCTCACGATCGACCAGTCAATATCTTCCATAATGGAGTATTTCGAGATTTTCCTCGACAGAATGAAGCTCTGCCGGCGCGCCGCGGCGTTTCTCGGAGTGGAATTCGGTCTGCGGATAAACGACGCAATTCTCCTCTGACGGTAATTTAGGGATATATTGCCGGATTTCGGTCTCATTTGTGCAGCTTTTTGATAAAATTTGTGGAATTTTTAAAAAAGCACTTGAAATTCCGGCAATTATATAGTAAAATATATTTATGGTTTTATTTATCCAGCCGACCGGGGATCCCGGCGGAATAACTGTAAAGGGAGAGCAATGAGATGAAGCGTCCGAACTCACATCATAGCTGCTTTGGCGGAATTACGGCTTCTTTTTACAGAATAAGTGCAACCATAAGACAATTGTAACTTTTTAGCTGTATTCCGCATACAGCTATTTTTATTATCAAGCAAGACGAAAGGAAGATAATATGTCAGAAAAAAAAGTCGGCATAGTAATGGGCAGCGACAGCGACTTCCCCGTTGTTCGCAAGGCAGCCGAGGCTCTCAAGGAGTTCGGTATACTGTTCGAGATGAGAGTGCTTTCCGCTCACCGCTCCCCTAAGGAGGTTGCGGAGTTCGCTCAGAGCGCACGCGCAAACGGTTTCGGAGTTATCATCGCAGCAGCGGGCATGGCGGCTCACCTCGCGGGAGCAATCGCAGGCAACACTACCCTGCCGGTAATCGCTATCCCTGTAAAGGCTAAGGCGCTCGAGGGCGTTGACGCACTGCTCAGCTCCGTTATGATGCCCCCGGGAGTTCCCGTTGCAACAGTAGGCATCGACGCTGCTGCAAACGCAGGTTACCTCGCTGCGGAGATCCTCGCGGTTAGCGACGATTCCATCGCGGAAAAGCTGCTTGCTTTCAAGAAGAAGCAGAACGAGAAGAACCTCGCCGCTGACGCAAAAATGCAGGAGACTGCAAAGGAAATCTAAGTCTATTCCCTGCCCCGGCAGGAAAATACATACAGAAGATCAAAGGAGATATCACCATGAGCTACACAAAGGCAGAACAGCTTTACGAAGGCAAGGCTAAGAAGGTTTTCGCTATCAAGGAGAACCCTGATTACGTAATGGTATCCTACAAGGACGACGCTACCGCTTTCAACGGTCTGAAGAAAGGTCAGATCCACGGCAAGGGCGTTATCAACAACAAGATGACAAACTACATGTTCAGCCTTCTCGAGAAGGAGGGTATCCCTACCCACCTGGTTGAGGAGATCAACGACCGCGAGACCGTTGTTAAGAAGGTTGAGATCGTTCCGCTGGAAGTTATCGTAAGAAACGTCGCAGCAGGCAGCTTCTCCAAGAAGCTCGGCATTGAGGAAGGCACTCCCCTCAAGACTCCTACCCTCGAGTTCAGCTACAAGAACGACGACCTCGGCGATCCGTTCATCAACAGCTACTACGCACTCGGCCTGGGTCTTGCTACCCAGGAGGAGATCGACACCATCTCCAAGTATGCTTTCAAGGTAAATGAGTTCATGCTCGGCTTCTTCAAGAAGCTCAACATAGACCTCATTGACTTCAAGATCGAGTTCGGCCGCTACCACGGTCAGATCATTCTTGCTGACGAGATCTCTCCGGACACCTGCCGCTTCTGGGATTCCACAACCCACGAGAAGCTCGACAAGGATCGTTTCCGCAGAGACATGGGCGGCGTTGAGGACGCTTACCAGGAGATCATGCACCGTATCTTCGGCGAGAACAAGTAAGCAGCTAAGCTTTTAACTAAGGGATCGGGATATTACGCTGACTATCCGGAGCAGGAGACATCCTGCCCCGGTTTAGTTGGTACATACAGAAAAGGCGGTATAACTTTATATGGGCGGTTTTTTTGGAGCGGCTGCTGAACACAACTGTATCAGCGACGTATTTTTCGGCACCGACTATCATTCTCACCTCGGCACACGCAGAGGCGGTATGACTGCATATTCCCCTGAGAAGGGCTTCCAGAGAAGCATTCACAGCATTGAAAACTCTCCGTTCCGCACAAAGTTCGAGAGCGACGTAGACGCAATGGAAGGCAATCTCTGCATCGGCAGCATCAGCGATACTGACCCGCAGCCTATCCTTCTCAAGTCCAGGCTCGGAACCTACGCGGTATGCAACATCGGTATAATCAATAATGCTGAGGAGCTCTGCAACGAGCTGCTCAGCAATTCCAGCGCCAGTTTCGAGGCAATGAGCAGCGGCAAGGTTAATTCTTCCACGCTCATCGGCGGGCTCATCGCGCAGCGCGACAACATCGTCGACGGAATCAAGTATGCTCAGGAAAAGATCAAGGGCACAATGTCCCTGCTTATCCTGACCGAGGACGGTATCATCGCTGCCCGGGACAAGAACGGCAGGCTTCCTATTATAATAGGAAGGCGCGACGACGGATACTGTGTTTCCTTTGAGAGCTTCGCATTCCAGAAGCTGGGATACGCGATATACCGTGAAATGCTCCCCGGCGAGATCGTGAAGATAACGTCCAAGCGCGCAGAAGTGCTCAGCGAGGGTCACATCAACGACCTCAAGATCTGCACCTTCCTGTGGACATACTACGGCTACCCCAACTCGGTATACGAGGGAGTCACCGTTGAGACCATGCGCACCAGAAACGGCGAGATCATGGCTGAACACGATATCCAGAGCGGCAACCTGCCCGATGTTGACTTCATCTGCGGCGTTCCGGATTCCGGCGTTCCGCACGCAATCGGTTACGCCAACAGAAGCGGCATTCCGTTCGCACGCCCATTTATAAAGTACACTCCCACATGGCCCCGCAGCTTCATGCCGCAGAGCCAGTCCATGAGAAACAAGGTTGCAAAGATGAAGCTTATTCCCGTTCACGAGCTTATCGAGGGTAAAAAGCTCCTGTTTGTCGACGACAGCATTGTAAGAGGCACTCAGCTCCGTGAAACTGTTGAGTTCCTGTACGCCAACGGTGCTAAGGAAGTCCACATGCGCTCCGCATGTCCTCCTATCATGTATGGCTGCAAGTACCTCAACTTCTCACGCAGCACCTCCGAGCTTGATCTTATCGCGCGCCGGATAATCCACGAATTTGAAGGCGAGGACGGCGTCAAGTACATCAACGAGTACAGCGACACCAACACCGAACGCGGTCAGCGACTCAGGTCCGAGATCTGCAAGCGGCTCAAGCTCACCTCGCTTGAATTCCAGTCTCTCGAGGGTACCGTAAAGGCTGTCGGACTTCCTGAAAGCGGGCTTTGCAGCTACTGCTGGAACGGAAAGGAATGATCCCAATTGTCAGGTAATATACACGAGGAATGCGGCGTATTCGGCATTTACTGCAATACGACGTCCGACGTGGCGCACTCCGCTTATTTCGGACTGTATGCGCTTCAGCACAGAGGTCAGGAAAGCTGCGGCATAGTTGTCAACGACCGCGGCGTGTTCAAGACTCACAAGGGACTTGGACTTGTGAACGAAGTGTTCAACGAACGCGTTCTTTCGGAGTTCGGTCAGGGCAGGATAGCGGTCGGTCATGTGCGCTACTCCACAACAGGTAACGTAAATACCGCGAACTGTCAGCCCATGACCGTCCGCCACGTAAAGGGCGCACTCGCCATCGCGCACAACGGAAATCTCATAAACGCACTCGAGCTTAGAAGGCAGTACGAGCTGAAAGGCGCTATCTTCCACAGCACAAGCGATACTGAGGTCATATCCTACGCAGTTACCGAGGCGCGGCTTGAGACCGACTCCATTCAGGAAGCGGTCGAGAAAGCCATGTACAAAATAAAGGGCGCTTATTCACTAGTTGTGATGTCGCCCAAGAAGCTCATCGCAGCAAGAGATCCACAGGGATTCCGCCCGCTGTGCATGGGCAGGCTCCCGGACGGCGCGGGTTACGTGTTCGCTTCGGAGAGCTGCGCACTCGACAGCATCGGCGCTGAGTTCGTCAGAGACGTTGAACCCGGCGAGATAGTTGTCGCGGACGAAAACGGCATACAGACCATCAGAACGCACTGCGGTCAGAAAAGCTCAATGTGCGTGTTTGAATTCATATATTTCGCACGTCCCGATTCGGTCATTGAGGGAGCAAGCGTACATCGTGCAAGGCTTCGCGCCGGGCATTACCTTGCGCTTGAGCACCCCGTTCAGGCTGACGTTGTTATCGGCTGTCCGGACAGCGGACTTGACGCTGCGCTCGGGTTCGCTCAGCAGAGCGGTATCCCCTACGGCGTCGGCTTCGTCAAGAACCGCTACATAGGCAGAACGTTCATTCAGCCGACCCAGGGAATGCGCGAAAACTCCGTTAAAATCAAGCTGAATGCAATTTCGGAGACCGTCAAGGGCAAGCGCGTCGTCCTTATCGACGACAGTATCGTGCGCGGAACTACCTCGGCTAAGGTCGTGAAGTTACTTCGCCACGCCGGGGCTACTGAGATCCACATGCGTATCTCTTCCCCGCCGTTCATAAGCGAGTGCTTCTTCGGAACCGACATCGACAGCAAGGAGAACCTCATCGCAAACAAGCATTCAGTTGAGGAAATTGCAAAGATCATCGGCGTTGATTCTCTTGGATTCCTCAGTACCGACAGCGTTGTTAAAATTGCCGAGAACGCGGGCTGCGGCTTCTGCTCAGGCTGCTTTACCGGTAAGTACCCCATCGACGTACCGAAGGATATCCCCAAAGACAAATTTGAAATGAAGTTCGAGGAATGACCCGGACTTGACAAAACATTAAATTAAGGTGCTCCGTATCCTGCGGCGCGTCCTTAGAGAAAGGGCAGTAAAATGAAAAGTTTCAGCGAAAGCTATAAGGCAGCAGGCGTAGACGTAACCGCCGGATACGAGTCCGTCAGACTCATGAAGGAGCATGTTGCAAGAACCAACACCCCCGGCTGCATTTCCGGCATCGGAGGTTTCGGAGGTCTGTTCATGCCTGACCTTACCGGCATGAAGGAACCCGTACTGGTAAGCGGCACCGACGGCGTAGGCACTAAGCTCAAGCTCGCAATGCTCATGAACAAGCACGATACGATTGGTATCGACGCAGTTGCAATGTGCGTCAACGACATCATCTGCTGCGGCGCAAAGCCTCTGTTCTTCCTTGACTACATCGCTATCGGCAAGGTAGTTCCCAAAAAGGTTGCCGCTATCGTAAAGGGCGTGGCTGACGGCTGCGTAATGGCTGGCTGCGCACTGATAGGCGGCGAGACCGCTGAGCACCCCGGCATGATGGCAGAGGACGAATACGACATCGCAGGCTACAGCACCGGTATCGTGGACAAGTCCAAGATCCTGGATCCTTCCACAGTTAAGCCCGGCGACGCTATCGTAGGTATCGCTTCCAGCGGCGTACACTCCAACGGCTTCTCACTGGTCAGAAAGGTGTTCAACGTAAACGAACAGAACCTCAAGACCTTCTATCCTGAGCTTGGCACCTCCCTCGGCGAGGCGCTCCTCGCTCCTACAAGGATCTATGTAAAGCCCGTTCTGGACGTTATTTCCAAGATAAGCGTGAAGTCCATCAGCCACATCACCGGCGGCGGATTCTACGAGAACATTCCGCGCGCGCTTCCTGACGGCGTTGCTGCAAAGATCAGCAAGAACAGCTACGAGGTTCCTGCTATCTTCAAGCTCCTCCAGCAGACCGGCAATATCTCCGAGCACGACATGTACAACACCTTCAACATGGGTATCGGCATGATGCTCGTAGTTGACAAGGCTGACGCTGCCAAGGCAGTCGAGATCCTCAAGGCAAACGGCGAGAACGCATTCATCATCGGCGAGACCGTTGCAAGCAACGAGGGCGTAATCATCGAATAATGTTCGGTTTATTTAAAAGGAAGACCGCCGCTCCCTTCACCGGGGAGCAGTGCGCGGTCGATATTTCAAAAGACGGAATGGTGATCAACGGCACAAAGCTTGACGTGCTCGTCCATCTCGAGGCGGCTGAAAAACTCCTCGGCACGCCGCGCGGCAAGAAATACCACACTTCCGCCGAGACAAAGGAATTCCTGGAAAACAGCTACGGCGAGGGTATGGTCACAAACTGCGTCAACTACACCTGGGACGACCTCGGAATATACTGCTACACCAGGAACGGCAAGGTTATAAGCAGCTTCGGCTTTATGTTCCGCAATACGCTGGAACTGAAGCACTCCCCCAAGAAAATGTTCAGCGGAGTTCTGACGATAAACGGTCAGCCCTGGCAGGAAGCGATCATGCAGGGCGTTGACAGCGAGTTCTTCCGCGAGCTGGTTCTTGGAGGGTACACCGTTATTGCGGAATACACAGACCCCTTCTCCGGAGAAACTCCGGACGACGGCGGATACAACTGCGTTGAGATATCCCTGACCGGGGAATAGCGGAGGTAATTTATGAAAAACATTGTTGTGCTTGTTTCCGGCGGAGGAACTAACCTTCAGGCACTTATCGACGCTGAAAAGCGTGGTGAGATCAGGGGCGGAAAAATCACCTGTGTCATCGCCAGCAAAGCGGACGCTTACGCGCTGACCCGCGCCGCGGACAACGGTATCAAGACCCGCGTGCTGGTGCGCAGGGACTTCCCCGATGTCAAAAGCTACAGCAAGGCAATGCATGACGCACTTGTTGAGGAAAACGCTGATCTTGTCGTTTACGCCGGATTTATGACGATACTCGACGAGCAGGTGTGCGACGCATTCCCGAACAGAATGATTAATATTCACCCCGCGCTCATTCCCAGCTTCTGCGGGAAGGGATTCTACGGTCTTCATGTTCACGAAGCCGCTCTGGCAAAAGGCGTGAAAGTCTCCGGCGCCACGGTTCATTTCGTCACAGCCGACTGCGACGCAGGTCCGATAATCCTCCAGAAGGCTGTTGAGGTAAAGAACGGCGACACCCCTGAAACACTCCAGAAGCGCATTATGGAAGAAGCCGAGTGGAAGATACTTCCGCAGGCGGTTTCCCTGTTCTGCGAGGACAGGATTATCGTCAAAAACGGCGTCACTGAAATAAGATGAGCAGAGTCGTTATCAACGGCGAAAGCGCTGATTATTTCAACACCATTGAGGGCGTGCTTTATTCGTCACGATTTGGCACGGAAGTAATGCTATACGGGAAAAATGTCAGCGAGGAATACCTCACCAGGTGCGCGGATTATTTTGATACCCTGCCCGGAGAAATCTCAGAAAAGCTGCGACAGGCGACTGCCGCTTATCTGAACGATATGTTAGAGGAACACGCGGGCGAATTTGCATTTGACGTTATCGAATTCAACGCGCAGAACGCTGCTCCTTTTATTGTTCCAGTGGAACTGCACACGCAGTCGTTCCGGCTGCTTTCCGAGGAGGATTCCCCGGCGGCGTTCAGCGTGAAATTCGCGTTCTCCCCCGTCGCCGACCAGTACATTGAATGGACAGTCCGCGGCGGACAGGCGGTATATGTGGGGGAGTATATCGGGGTATCTCCATGGGACGAGAAGATTCTCCGGAGATCCTGGAACTACGTCGGGGAGGGTTGATATGAACGAGGATAAATTCACTGGCAAAGCAGCGATTTATGCGAAGTACCGCCCCTCCTACCCTACCGCGGTCGTAGACAGGCTGTATGAGCTGACCCACGCGGCGAATGTCGCGGACATCGGCGCAGGAACTGGAAAGTTCACCGAAAAGCTGTTGCTCAAGCCCTGGAATGTTACCGCAGTCGAACCCAACACCGACATGTGCCGTGAACTGCTGAAATGCGTTGGCGGCAGGGCTGAAATCGTGATGGCGTCGGCGGAGAACACCGGACTTCCGGAACATTCCTTCGAGCTGATCACGGCGGCTCAGGCGTTCCACTGGTTCGACGAGGAAAAATTCCGCGATGAATGCAGGCGCATGCTCAAGCCTGACGGACGGCTGGCGGTAGTTTTCAACAGCCGCTTGAACGGCGATATAACTCAAAAGCGCGACGAAATTTACACGAAATACTGCCCCGGCTTTGCAGAGCGGTCCGGTCATGTCGGGAAACGCTCCGAAGATGAGGGCGACAGATTCCTGCGAAACGAGTACTTCTCATCGGTAGATGTTTTCAAAATGGAAACCCCGATCGTAATGACAAGGGAGCACTTCCTCGGAGACGCACTTTCAAGGTCGTATGCACCAAAAGAGGGCGATGAGAATTACAAGGCGTTCGTCACCGAACTGCTTTCCCTTTTCGACAAGTCGCATACATACGGCAAGGTCGCCGTAAGCTACACGACAACATGCTATACAGGAAAATTCTGAAAGGATACACGATATGAACTACATTGAGCTTGACAAGGAACTCAATTCCCTTGCCTACCACGGCAGAGGAATAATCATCGGCAAGTCCCCTGACGGCAGGAAGGCAGTCACCGCTTACTTCATCATGGGCAGAAGCGAGAACAGCCGCAACCGCGTTTTCGTTGAGGACGGCGAGGGTATCCGCACCCAGGCGTTCGACCCCTCCAAGATGGTTGACCCGCACCTTATCATTTACGCTCCGGTGCGTGTTCTCGGCAACAAAACCATCGTCACCAACGGCGACCAGACCGACACCATCTACGAACTGATGGACAAGCAGATGACTTTCGAGCAGTCCCTGCGCACCCGTGAATTCGAGGACGACAAGCCCAACTACACACCGCGTATTTCCGGTATCATTCACCTTGAGAACGGCGCTATGAACTACGCAATGTCCATTCTGAAATCTGCTGACGGCGACGGAAGCTCCTGCCGCAGATACACATACGCCTACAGCAACCCCATGGCAGGAAAAGGCAGCTTTATCCACACCTACGCGGGCGACGAGATAGAGCAGGACGGCGTGCGCAGACTCCCCAACTTTGAAGGCGAGCCGAAGAACGTTATCATTCCTGATATGGACATCGACAAGCTTACCGATTACCTCTGGAGCAATCTCAACAAGGACAACAAGGTTTCTCTGTTCGTACGTTACATCGACCTGGAAACAGGAAAGTACGACAGCAGAATTGTAAATAAGAACGTATAAAAAGGAGATACTATGAAGGAATTCGAATTAAAGTACGGCTGCAACCCTAATCAGAAGCCCGCCAGAATCTACATGGAAAACGGCGCTGAGCTTCCCATCGAGGTTCTGAACGGCCGTCCCGGCTACATTAATTTCCTCGACGCATTCAACGGCTGGCAGCTTGTAAAGGAACTCAAGGCAGCTACCGGCTACCCTGCCGCCACAAGCTTCAAGCATGTTTCTCCGGCAGGCGCCGCTATCGGTCTCCCGCTGACCGATACCCTCGCAAAGATCTACTGGGTCGACGATCTCGGTGAGCTTTCCCCTCTTGCATGCGCTTACGCAAGAGCCAGGGGCGCCGACAGAATGAGCAGCTACGGTGATTTCATCGCGCTGTCCGATGTCTGCGACGTTTCTACTGCAAAAATAATCCACAGAGAGGTTTCTGATGGAGTTATCGCTCCAGGTTACGAGCCTGAGGCTCTTGAGATACTCAAGAGCAAGAAAAAGGGCAACTACAACATAATCAAGATCGACCCCGACTATGTTCCCGCTCAGATCGAGCGCAAGCAGGTTTACGGAATCACATTCGAGCAGGGCAGAAACGAACTCGTTATAAACGACGAACTGTTCGCGAATATTCCCACCGAGGCTAAGGATCTCCCCGAGAGCGCAAAGCACGACCTTGCTATCGCTCTCATCACGCTCAAGTATACTCAGTCCAACTCTGTCGCTTATGCATGCGGCGGTCAGGCGATCGGTATCGGCGCAGGTCAGCAGTCGCGTATCCACTGCACGCGTCTTGCAGGAACCAAGGCTGACAACTGGTATCTCAGACAGTCCCCCCAGGTAATGGGACTTCAGTTCGTTGACGGTATCCGCCGCGCTGACCGCGACAACACCATAGACCTATACATCGGCGACGACTACATGGACGTTCTCGCTGAGGGCGAGTGGCAGAAGTTCTTCAAGGTAAAGCCCGATGTTTTCACCCGCGAGGAGAAGCGCGCATGGCTTGACACTATGAAGGGCGTTTCCCTTGGCTCTGACGCGTTCTTCCCGTTCGGCGACAACATCGAGAGAGCGCACAAGAGCGGCGTGCAGTACATCGCGCAGCCCGGCGGCTCTATCCGCGACGATAACGTTATCGAAGTCTGCAACAAGTACGGCATTACAATGGCATTCACAGGCATTCGTCTGTTCCATCACTGATATACGGAGGTAATCATGTCCCACGAGTTAGTTCTCGTTCTCGATTTCGGCGGTCAGTACAATCAGCTTATCGCCCGCCGCGTAAGAGAACATAAAATTTACTGCGAGGTAAAGTCCTACAAGACCCCTATCGAGGAGATCCGCGCGATGAACCCGAAGGGAATAATCTTCACGGGCGGTCCGAACAGCGTTTACCTCGAGAATTCACCGAGAATGTCCAAGGAGATATTCGAGCTGGGCGTCCCCGTTCTTGGTATCTGCTATGGCGTTCAGTTCATGGCATACTCCCTGGGCGGCGAGATCGGCACTGCGGTCGACAGTTCGCTGTCTGAGTTCGGAAGAACCGAAACAGAGGTCGACACCACTTCCCTGCTGTTCAAAAACATCGACAAGACCACAATAACCTGGATGAGCCACAACGACTATATCAAGAAGCTCCCCGAGGGTTTTGAGGTGTGCGGTCACACTGCCAAGTGCCCCTACGCCGCTATCCAGAATGTTGAGAAGAAGTTCTACGGCGTGCAGTTCCACCCGGAGGTAAATCACACCGAGCGCGGTTTTGACATGCTGGGCAACTTCCTGTACAACGTCTGCGAATGCCGCGGCGACTGGACAATGGAAAGTTACGCTGAAACTGCAATCAAGAATATCCGCGAGAAGGTCGGCGACGGCAAGGCTCTGCTGGCTCTGTCCGGCGGCGTTGACAGTTCTGTTGCCTGCAAGCTGCTTGCAAAGGCTATAGGCAGCCAGCTTACCTGCATTTTCGTTGACCACGGTCTGATGAGAAAGAACGAGGGCGACGAGGTAGAAGCTGCATTCGCTGACAGCGGAGTTAATTTCGTCCGCGTGAACGCTGGCGAACGCTTCCTGGGCAAGCTTGCCGGGGTTACAGAACCGGAAGCAAAGCGCAAGATAATCGGCGAGGAATTTATCCGCGTATTTGAGGAAGAAGCTAAGAAGATCGGCAAGGTTGATTATCTTGTTCAAGGTACTATTTATCCCGACGTGATCGAATCCGGACTTGGCGACGCGGCAGTTATCAAGAGCCATCACAACGTTGGCGGTCTGCCTGACTACGTTGATTTCAAGGAGATAATCGAACCTCTGCGCCTCCTGTTCAAGGACGAGGTACGCGCTCTTGGAACCACTCTCGGTCTGGACGAGAAGCTCGTATGGCGCCAGCCGTTCCCGGGTCCCGGCCTTGCAATCAGAATTATCGGCGACATCACTCCGGAGAAGGTAGCTACTCTTCAGGACGCTGACGCTATTTTCCGAGAGGAAATCGCTAATGCAGGACTTGACAGAAGCATCAATCAGTACTTCGCAGTTCTGACTAACATGCGCTCCGTTGGCGTTATGGGCGATGGCAGAACCTATGACTACACGCTCGCACTCCGCGGTGTTTCTACCAGCGACTTCATGACCGCTGATTTCTCACGCATTCCCTATGATGTGCTGGAGAAAGTTTCCGTTCGAATCGTAAACGAAGTTAAGAATATCAATCGCATTGTTTATGATATTACGAGCAAGCCACCGGCTACGATCGAGTGGGAATAAGCCCCAAACCTCAACAAACCGCACAACAGAGCTGTTTTCAAGGTTTCGGTTTAGCTTTTGACCGCACTTTGACCTCAAATATTCTATATTGCCCCGATACAAGACAATTTAATACTGTTGTATAAGGTTAAGAGCCGTTGCGATTGCAGCGGCTCTTTTGTTATGCATTTTTACTTGTCGTTCATATGCTGCTTGACCCATTCGATGTGCTTTGCCTGTCGTTCCTCGCGGGACAGCTCCGGAAAGTCTTTCTTGGAAACCGGAGCACTGTAATAGTCACTCATTCTTTCTTTTTCAGCTTGGTAGGTTTCCGTGGAAATTGAGTAGGACTCCAGATCGCTGATGTTATCGGAAATCTGCCTTACCCCGTTGCAGAAATCGGCATTATGCGGGTTTGCGCTGTCGTTTCCGTAAACCGTCAGCTGCACAGACCACTTCTCCGAACCGGTTTCCTTATCATTAGGTAAATGGTCGTTTATGGTGAAGTCTATCTTCAGACCCTCTATCTCCGCTAAATCATACACCGCCGACAGAGCCTCCCCTACTGTTCCAAAACCGGGAACGCTCTTTTCTATACCGCAGAGCCAGTCCATAGATACATTATACTTTGTAGCTATATTTATAAGAGTAGCAACGGTAGGCTGCATCCTGTCCGTTTCGTATGCCGACAGCGTGGACTGCGGTATGTCCAGAACCGAGCAGAACTCTTTCTGACTGCAACCTGCGTTCTTGCGAATTGTACGAATACGCTCACCAAATTTTACTTCTGACATAGTATTATACCTCTGAATATTTGAATTTATATATATGATAACACATATCTATAAAAAATTCAAGTATTATTTGAAAATTATAGATAAATCTATTGACAATAATATAGTATTGTGCTAATATATATTTACAGCGATATATATTAAATATCCTGCTATAAAGATAAGGAGGTTTCCAATGAGTAATCAGAGTATCTACATCACAGCGCCGGAGCTGGCACAGGTAATGGGCGTATCGAACGGTCACGCCTACAAGCTCATTCGAGCGATGAACACCGAGCTGAAAAAGCAGGGTTACCTGACGATAGCCGGCAAGCTGCCCAGAGCATACCTTGAGAAGTGCCTTTACGGTTTCTCGCTCAAGGCAGAGGGAGGTGCCGAATAATGAGAGCGAAAAAAGACCCGAAAACAGGAAAATGGTACATACGCTTTCGTTACACCGACTGGCAGGGCAAGCGCAGAGAAACGATGAAGCGTGGCTTTGAAACAAAGCGTGAAGCGGAAGAATGGCTGAGAACGTTCCTTGCCGAGCAGAAAGCTGACCTGAACATCACCTTTGCGGATTTCACGGAGACGTATTTCAAGAGCATTTCCCCGCGCCTGCGTGAGAACACGCTGCGTACAAAACACTACATAATCGACTTGAAAATAATGCCGTATTTTGGCTTAAAGAGAATTACCGAAATAACTCCCGCAAACATTATCGCTTGGGAGAACGAGCTGCTTGCAAAAGGCTATTCGCAAACCTATATGAAAACCGTTTACAATCAGCTCAACGCGATTTTCAACTATGCCGTCAAGTATTATAATTTACAGTCCAACCCCTGCTCAAAGGCGGGAGCAATCGGCAAAAACAAAGCCGAGGAGATGAACTTCTGGACAAAGGACGAGTTCACGAAGTTCGTGGAATGCGTTGCCGATAAGCCTATGGCTTATGTGGCTTACAACACGCTGTTCTGGACGGGACTGCGAATCGGAGAGCTTATGGCGCTCACCCGTGCCGACCTTGATTTCACGGCGAAAACCCTGACCGTCAGCAAATCCTATCAGCGTATAGAGGACAGGGATGTTATCACACCGCCCAAAACTCCGAAAAGCAATCGCATCATTTCAATTCCCGACTTTCTTTGTACATTGCTGAAAGAATACTGCGACAGTCTTTACGAAATCGGAGATAACGACAGAATATTCCCTTTCACCAAGCATTACCTACACCACGAAATGAAGCGTGGCTGCGAGAAAAGCGGTGTTAAGCGCATTAGGCTGCACGACATTCGGCACAGCCACTGCGCATTGCTGTATGAGCTGGGAATACCGCCGCTGGAAATAGCGGAGCGTTTGGGGCATGAGCGAGTTGAAACTACAATGCAGGTATATGCTCACCTCTATCCGAACAAGCAGGAAAAACTCTCTGCAAAGCTGGAAGAATTTATGAAGAACGGCGGTGATGACAATGGCTGAAAAAGAAAAGACTGCTCCTTGTGTACCTACGGCAATAGGTACTGAGCAGCCTTTGCAAATGGATTGCACTAATAGTATAACAGAAAACTCGGCAGATTTCAATAGCTCTGAAGATAATTTTGAGCTGATGATGAAAAGAATGCTCGACCCGACATATCTTCCTACTATCTCAATGACTGAGCTGTACAACAACATCTACGACAAGAAACAGCCTTTGATTGACGGTCTGCTTTACGCAGGAGTTTATTTGTTCGTGGGCGCACCCAAGGTCGGAAAGAGCTTTTTCATGCTCCAGCTCGCCTATCACGTCAGCACAGGCACAAATCTATGGAACTACACAGTGCACAAAGGAACGGTGCTGTACCTTGCGCTGGAGGACGATTACCGCCGCTTGCAGGAACGCTTGTACCGAATGTTCGGGACTGAAAATACTCCAAATTTGCATTTCTCCGTTACCGCAAATCATCTCGGAAAAGGCTTGAACGAGCAGCTGCAAGGCTTTATCAGCGAACACCCAGATACTTCACTTATCATCATAGACACATTTCAGAAGGTTCGGGAGGGCGGTAACGACAGCTTCAGCTATGCGTCAGATTATGAGATAATCACGCAGCTGAAACAGTTTGCAGACAGTTATAAGATTTGCTTGCTCCTCGTTCATCACACCCGCAAACAGAAGTCGGAAGATACCTTTGATATGATTTCGGGAACGAATGGACTGCTTGGCGCTGCCGACGGTGCGTTTCTGCTCTACAAGGACAGGCGCACCTCTAACAAGGCAACTCTTGAAATATCCGGTCGTGACCAGCAAGACCAGAAGATGACGCTTGTCAGAAATGTGGAAAAGCTATACTGGGACTTTGAAACCGCTGAAACGGAACTCTGGAAAGAGCCACCGGACTCAATACTCGAATCCATTTCGCAGTTCATCACGGCAGATAATCCCGAATGGTCCGGTACGGCTACGGAACTGGCTGAACGGCTCGGTACGGATTTGAAACCGAATGTGCTTACACTCAAACTCAATGTCACGGCAGGGCGTCTGCTTAACGAATACAACATAACTTATGCTACAAGCCGCACTCACAGCGGCAGAAACGTTACATTGAAACTGAAAGCGTGACGATGTGTGACGACCGTGACGATGTTTTACATACCCTGCCCTATCTCAAAAAGACCGACACCATCGTCACGACCGTCACGCTGATATACACAGAAAGGCTAATTACCATGAACGAAGAACTTATGAACACACCTATCGAACGCTGGGGCGCAGCATGGCAGCGGTTTATGAAAGCGAACTACCCCGATGAAATCTTACAGCTGAAAGCAAATGGCAGGTGGGAGGTTATCCCTCGCCTGATCGACCGGGAGTCTTGGCAGATGTGGGAACTGCTCCGTAAGCAATACGCAGCGCAAAATCCTCGCCCGAAATCTTTCAGTGAAATCGCTGCTTGGGAAAAAACACGCTCGCTGATTGTTGAGCACGAGGTCATGGAGCAAGTTGTTTTGCAGTGCCGTGAATAACAATGGTCTGACTTCGGCAGACAGAATCATCCTTCTTTTCAGTTTTGAAAAAGCAACGGTTTCGTTGCGTGAAGGCAGAATAGGCAGGAAGCAAGAGCGGGATTTGCAAAGGGTTCTCCCTTTGCCCCTCGGAGAGCGCCGTACCCTTGACGTTGATGTAATCAATGTCAAGGGTATTATGGCGTTACTGTTGGCACAACAGTAAGAATACCGCAGCGAAAGGAGATTTACCTATGAGTGAAAAACGCCTCTCTCATTGTCAGGGAAAGGGCAGCCTTACCCACAACAACCGTAAATTCAATGCCAAAAATGTGGACGACACCCGGACAAAGAACAATATATTTTTCACGCAGCAGCCTATTGAGGAAGCCTACGAACGCCTGTTCGGAGCTGCTGTCGAGCGTTACAATGCAAAGCAGAAGCGAGCCGACAGGAAGATAAACACAAGCTACTATGAGCATATCTTCAAGCACAAGGTTTCGCAAAGCGTGGTGACATCTGCCGACAAGCGCAAGAGCTTCTACGAAGATGTGGTTCAGATTGGCGATATGAAGAACACGGGTGTCGGCACTCCCGACGCTGAAATTGCCACCGCTTGCCTGACGGAGTATATACAGGGTTTTCAAGTACGCAACCCGAATTTCTATGTGTTTAATGCGGTTCTGCATTTGGACGAGGCTACTCCGCACCTACATATCGACTATATCCCTGTCGGGCATTACAAAATGGGCGTTGACACCCAAAACGGCATAGCGCAGGCGCTAAAAGAAATGGGCTACGGTAGCGGTAAGGACACTATCAGCCGCTGGCGTGAAGCCGAGTGCAAGGTTCTGACCGAGATTTGTTGTCGGCACGGCATACAAATCGCCGCTCCCCAAAAGTCCCGTGGTAGTCTGACGGTTGAGCAGTACAAGGAGTATGCCAAGATAACGGAACAGGTCGAGGAGAAGAAAGAGGAGGTTGCTCGGCTCAATGAACAAGCCGAGAGCGCAGACAGGCTCTTGAAACACCGTGATGAGATGCGAATGCAGGTCGAAGCCGTTATTGATGAGCTAGACGAGCAGTATCAAGAGAAGAATGCTGCTGTTGCTCATTTGGACGAGGAGATAGCCGAAAAGTCCTCTGCCCTAACACAAACCGCCGCCGAGCTTGCCGATAAACAGACCTTGCTAGAAACGAGCGCCCGAAAGGTCACGAAGCTCAAATTCATAGACGAGATTGAAATCGGCAAGACAATGTTCGGCGGTAAGGTTACCTTGTCCCGTGAGGACTTCGGCAATCTGACTGACCTTGCAAGGAAGCAGATAGCAGCCGAGAACATGGAGAGCGAGCTGACGAGTGAAATCGCAAGGTTGAAAAAAGAAAATGAGCAGGCAGCAGTACAAATCGCCGCTCAGAACCAGGAGATACTAAGGATTTATCCGCTGAAAGAGGAGCTGCGCAAGGTGAAAAACGAGTTGAGCAGCCTTAAAATGAGATTTCAAAAGGTGCTTGATTTCGTTGAGAGCATGAAGCTTACGCAGAAGCTGGAGGAATTTTTGAAGATGAAGAAAGCCGCTTTGAAACGGTAAGGTGGAAAATATTTGTTATTTACAACTCAAAAACATATTGCAAAATCTCATTATATGTGCTATAATTGATAGTGGATAGATAGACCCATGCTCTGAAAGGAGTACTCATGAATTACACAACTGTGAAACCATTTATTAAATGGGCAGGCGGAAAGAGCCAGCTGCTTAATGAAATTCGGGCAAAATATCCCGAAACAATAGATAAATACTGCGAACCCTTTGTTGGCGGCGGTGCGGTACTCCTTGATGTGCTTGCGAACTGCCACCCTAAGGAAGTGTTAATTAACGATATAAACGCTGAACTTATAGGCACTTATAAGCAAATCCGAGATAACATTGATGATGTTGTTGCTTTTCTCGCCGAACTTCAAGAGCGGTTTTGGGAAAAAGACGACGCTGCCCGCAAAGAAATATATATGGCAAAACGGGAGCGATTTAACCAACTAATATCCGCTAATTCAACGGGTGTTGAAACAGCTGTCCTCTTTATTTTCCTAAATAAGACTTGCTTTAACGGGCTTTATAGAGTTAATGGAAAAGGTGCTTTCAATGTTCCGATAGGTTCATATAAAAAACCTCCTATCTGCGATGAAGAAAATCTTCGCAAGATAAGTAATTTGTTAAAAAATGTAACCGTGCAATTTGGAGATTATTCCAAGTGTAGGTCTTTCATTGATAGCCAAACTTTTGTATATATTGACCCACCCTACCGCCCTCTGACTGCAACTTCATCATTTACTTCATACACGGAGAATGGATTTGGCGACAAGGAACAGATAGAACTTGGGAAGTTTGTTGACGAAATTTCAGCAAAGGGAGCAAAGGTCGTCGTAAGCAACTCTGATCCAAAGAACAGCGATGAAAGCGACAGTTTTTTTGATGACCTGTATTCAAGCTATACGATTATGCGTGTTTCTGCAAAGCGTATGATTAACAGCAAGGCTTCGGGTAGAGGAAGTATCAACGAACTACTGATTTGTAATTGTTAAAGGAGAATGACAATGAGTATTTGCCAGAAAAACCATAGGTATTTACCTGATTTCGATCTGCTCCCTGAAGCACAGGACAACGAAAACGGCGGTCGTCATATATGTGCTGGATGTGCATATGAAGCAGGATTAAACGACGGTTTAGCAGGTATTACACCTAAGGATGACCTATCATTTCTTCCAAATAGTCAGGCAGGAACTGTGCGGCACAAAAGCGCAAAAGCTGCATACGATGCAGGGTATGAACACGGAAGAAAAACAAGCACATAATTTGTGAAAGGAATACGATATGCGCGACTTTAACTCATGGCTCTCAAAATTCCGAAACAGCATTGCAAACTACGGATATTACATAGACTTTGACAAGGTGTATCGCAATGTCAACGATATAAAGTTAGAGCTTAACATTCTTAATTCTCTTATTGGTTCAACAGATATAGAGAACGATTTTAAGAATATTATTGCCAACTATCCTGAGACATTGAAGTGTATTCCTATTCTGCTTGCAGTAAGGGCAAACGAGATCTACGCTATTGACGGCGATGGTGAGTTTTCGTATGATTTCAAGATGGCTAACTACTCTCCGGAACAGTATGCAATATTTATGCGTAAAACCGGGTTGTTTGAACTACTCGAAAAGCATATAATCCATACTCTCGTTGATTATGTTACTGGTGTTGAAACTGGTTTAGACTCAAATGGTCGCAAAAATCGCGGCGGTCATTTGATGGAAGATTTGGTCGAGAGCTTTATAGTTAAGGCTGGATTTGTTAAAGGCAAGACCTATTTCAAAGAGATGTATATCCACGAAATAACAGAACTGTGGGATATTGACCTCTCGGTGATCTCTAACAGCGGCAAAGCTGAAAAGAGATTTGACTTCGTTATCAAGACTGACAAGTGCATATATGGAATTGAAACAAATTTCTATGCCAGTGGCGGCTCAAAGCTGAACGAAACTGCTCGCAGCTATAAGCAGATAGCACAGGAAGTTGCCACTATAAATGGCTTTGAATTTGTATGGTTCACTGATGGTTCAGGATGGGCAAGTGCCAGACATAACCTAGAGGAAACTTTTGATGTCATGGAGCATATCTACTCCATTGATGATTTAGACAAAGGGATAATTAATACATTGATTTGAAGGAGATTAACGATGAACGAAAAAGAAAAAGTGGACTTATTTAGCAATGTTGATTTTGGCGACATAGATGCAAATGCCGATCCCAATTTAGATAAATACTTTATTGATAATGGTTATTGGAATAATATTGTTGATTCTCCAATATATTATGTGATTGGAAAAAAAGGAACCGGTAAGTCAGCATTATATAAGATGCTAGAAAAAAATGCAATTACTAATGGTATTCCTATATCTAATTGCGATTTTGGAGATTTTCCTTTCAACAAATTGATGCAATTAAGTGATGATGATTTTTCAAAGCCAAATCAATACCAAAGTATTTGGCAATTAGTTATATTAAATCAGTTTGTATCTTTAATTATGTCAAATGATAACACCGACCATTCCAATATATATTATAAAAAATTAGCAAAGTATTTTAAAATGTGTATTGGAGATACGGTTGATTTACATAAAATTTCGGTTACTAACGTTAAGAAAAAAGAACATTCTCTTCAGGTTGCCAACATTGGAATTAACCCAGGTATTGTTGAGTCAAAAGAATCTGCTTTAACATATAGTGATTCTTACTCTAATATATCTATAATAAACAGGTCATTGCTGTCAGATCTTACAGAATATTTTAAAACAGCTGACTATTCACCTTATTTAATACAGTTTGATAGACTTGATGACACTTATAATCAGTATACAGAGAAAGAATCATACTTTCATCTTATCATTAGCTTAATGAAAACAGTTTATTCAATCAATAACCACTTTAGAAGCTTGGGTATTAGTCAAGTCAAAACAATAGTATATCTAAGAACAGACATAATAGATGAACTTGGAAAACGTGATGCGGAAAGTGCTAGATGGGATGATTTTACTTATAGATTAAATTGGGCAATTGTAAATAAATCAGACTGGTATAATCCACCATTAAAACAGATGTTAGATAAGAGAATTGTCAACTCGTTGCAACAAGAATTATCCTTTGACGATCTCTTTAATTCCAATAAAATACGCATCAATAGAAGTGAATCGATGATTGAATCACACGAAAATAGGTACATGGATGTCTTTCAATACATGACAGAATTGACACTACATAGACCTCGTGATTTAATCAAATTCTGCAAATGTATTCAACATGAACTTTCTGAATCACATCCTACAAAAATTTCTTTTAGAACGATAAAAAATGCAGAAAAAGAGTATTGTTTTTGGCTGGTGAATGCAGAATTATCAAATGAAATCAATCCTATTATCTCTGACACAGAAAAGCTTTATTCTTTGTTACGCTCCCTCGGCAGTAAACCATTTTCATTTAATGACTTTTACCTACGATATAGCTCTACAGAAAACTACGGTTTGACAATGAGTAAGGACAAATTAATTTCATATCTATACGATGTTGGCATCTTGATGAATGTTAACACGGTTCACGGACAACAAAGATATAGGTCTAAGGTTAGAAATCACGGTACTGTAGACCGTTCAATGAAGTTAATGATACATCCAGGTGTATGGAAAGGAATAAATGCATAAGAAAATTACTAAATGGGAACCAGAAAGCTTTGAAGTTGAAATGACCACCCACTGGTCATTCCCCAAGCGAGGCGATTGGGCTACCCACGACGCAAAATGGAGAGGAAACTGGTCGCCATATATACCAAGAAACATCATTCTTCGATACTCGCAAGAGGGTGATTTAGTCCTCGACCAGTTTGCTGGAGGTGGCACAACTCTTGTTGAAGCTAAGCTCCTCAATCGTGACATTATCGGCATTGATATAAATGATGTTGCTCTTGAACGCTGTCGCGAAAAAACGGATTTCGACTATGAACCTGCCAAAGGAAAGGTGTATATTAACAAAGGTGACGCTCGACACCTTGATAGCATACCTGATGATAGCATAGATCTTATCTGCACTCACCCGCCCTACGCTGATATAATCAAGTATAGCGACAGGATTGATGGTGATTTATCTCAACTCAAGGTCAAAGACTTCCTAGAACAGATGAAGCCTGTTGCTGAAGAAAGTTACCGAGTTTTGAAAAAGGGTAAGTTTTGTGCTATTCTCATGGGCGATACCCGTCAAAAGGGCTGCATGATACCCATGAGCTTTGATGTCATGAAGATTTTTCAAGACGCAGGCTTTACACTTAAAGAGCTTATCATCAAAGAACAGCATAACTGTAAGGCAACCGGATATTGGAAAACTAACAGTGTCAAATATAATTTCCTGTTGATTGCACATGAATACTTATTTGTTTTCAGAAAGTAAATACTAATTACTTTATACACCAAAAGTCGTGTTTCACTATAAGTGAAACACGACTTTTGTAATATTGTGATATAATTTTAGTATGAGGTGGTATTATGATATTCGCTAATGATAAAACATTATATAAAATAATCGGTTCCAATATTAAAAAGTATAGATCAAGAGCAGGATATACTCAATCGAACTTTGCTGATAAGTTGGGAATTAGTTTAAGTTATCTTACCAAAATAGAAGCAGCAAATTGCGATAAAAGTTTCTCGATCTCACTACTAAATCATATTGCAAGGACATTAAACATAGATATAATAGACTTTTTTAAGGATGGTGATTAATATGGCTCGACAGGCTAATATTTATGGTGGTGGTGCATTAACTAATGAACATGGATTATATTTTGAACAAACTACTTCTCTAAATGATGCACTTGTTAATCAGGGATATAGATTGAAAACCAACGGTGAAGTATTCAATTTAAAAGGTGTCTTCATGGGGTATAGTAAATCTAAACAAGATTTTATCAGATTTCTTGATGACAATAAAGTTAATTTAAATGTAAATTCTGACACATTACTGCCCGATGATGCATTCATTAATATTCGAAATAGCATAGTATATATTATTGAAAAGAAATTTCAAAGTGTTGCAGGTTCAGTTGATGAAAAGCTACAAACTTGTCTATACAAAAAGCAGCAATATATTAAGCTCGTTTCACAGATCGGATTTGAAGTAGCATACACATATGTATTAAATGATTGGTTTTCTAAGCCAAAATATATTGATGTGCTTGAATACATAAAGAATGTTGGATGTTACTACTTCTTTAATGAGCTTCCACTTGTTTTTTTAGGATTATAATGAGGTTATTATATGCCAGAATATAATATAAACTATACGCTTAATACTTTTAATAATAGAAATGCTGTAAGAATGGCTGTTGTTCAAAAGCTATCAGAAGAAGTACCCGGAGAAGGTAAAGGCGACCTTGCAAGCAAATATACATATTATGTCGAATCACTATCTGATGGTAGCAGAATTTATCTTAGACGACCAGCTTATCTTCATAATGGATTTGACTTTGTAGTTTGTATAGAAAATTATAATTTTAATTCTAATGGAAGAGCAAGAAATTGCCCAAGTCACGATGATATTATTTCAGATTTGACTGCTAAAAAGCAAGCCGACAATTTTAGCTATCAATTATTATTTTCTGTATTAACTAAGATATATGAGTGTAAACAAGTTGAAGAAATAGAAATGGAGATTAAGTTTAGCTGTGGTTATTCATCAGAGATGATTATCAAAACTCTTAAATGGTTATTTATTGAGCAGGATATTCGGTATTGGAGTTACTCGGGACGAGATATGCTCTGGAAAGCAATTTGCAATATATAAAGTTTCCTTAAAACATAAATCTTCTCAAAATATATACAAAACATGGTTTTCCTAATTTAATGAGGCTGAATACCGAACCGTGTAAATGCCAATAATACCCACAGAAAGTGAGGTATTGCACATGAAAAGAACACACGGATTAGACGAGCGAGAGATGGAACTGGTGAAGCTGCTGATGGCAGACTGCCAGACAACCGGAGACATTCAGGCAAAGCTGAAAAAGCTGTTTGCCGGGACGATAGAGCAGATACTCGAAGCTGAAATGGAAGAACATCTAGGCTACGAGAAGAATTCTGTAGCCGGGAATAACTCCGGAAATAGTCGGAATGGTTACGGGAAAAAGACGATAATCAGCGACTATGGCGAGTGCGAAATCGCAGTGCCGCGCGACAGGAACGGCGATTTTGAGCCTAAAGTCATTGAAAAGCGACAGACAAGAACCGACGAAATCGAACAGAAAATCATGCAGATGTATTCAAAAGGTATGTCCCAGCGTGACATCGAAGATACGTTAAAACAGATTTACGGAACCGAAATTTCACAAGGCCTGGTTTCGCGGATAACCGACAAAATTCTGCCTGAGGTCAACGAGTGGCAGAACC